>VFQN01001131.1_pt1 | contig 46374 bp, 29 predicted proteins | sample 3512371 | NCBI WGS metagenome assembly VFQN01 (sample SAMN10412370, study PRJNA504923) | tailings metagenome | isolation source: Replicate 2 from Balatoc abandoned mine | place: Philippines: Itogon, Benguet | collected 2017-08-28
GAGCACGGGTCGTTCGACGGACGGCTCGGAGAGCCGTCCCTACCAATCGCTGTGGGTAGGGACGGCCGTCCCGGCCGTCCGCCAGAGCACGTCAGAACCGTGAGGCGCGAATCCAGGTGTCGGCGCGCGACCAGCTCTTCGCGAGATCGGCATCGACCTCGGGGTCGGTGCGGTCCTGTCCCTTCAGCGCCTGTTGCAGGCCGAGCAGCGACCAGCCGTTGTGCGGGTGCTGTTTCAGGTCCTCGCGGTAGACGCGCTCGGCATCGGCGAAGCGACCGGCCTCGACGAGGGCGGCGCCCAGCCAGTGACGCGCCGGAAACGGGAGGGGCTCGGGCTCGTCGTACTCGAGCGCATCGTCGTGCGCGACGGCCCGTTCGAACACGGCGATGGCGGCGTCGAGCTGCTTCTCGCCGCGGAGGAGCTCGCCTTCGAGCAGGTCGCCCACCAGGCCGAGGATGCGGCTGGCGGGATGTCCCCTGAACTCCGCCTTCTCGGTGGCGGCGCCCTTGCGCACGCGTCCGAGGTACACCCGCGCCATGTCGGCCTGTCCGGCCCGGAGATACGCGTAGCCCTGCGCGAAGTCCCACATGCCGCCGGGGATCGGCCGCTCCGGCCGCCTGGTCACCTCGAGCACTTCGTCGAAGCGGCCGAACCGCACGAGCGTGAGCACGTGGTACATCGTGTCGCGCCGCTTCGCGTAGTCGCGTCCGGCCTGAATCGCGATGGCGCCCTGGCCGTCCATCGAGGCCGCGTACAGCAGCATGTGCAGGTTGTGATCGGGGTAGATGGCGAAGCCCTCGCCGTAGGCGGCTTTCTGGTCCGAGTGGACGGCATCGAGGTTGGCGCGCACCGAGTCGCCCCAGCGACCCACCTCGTTCCACGTGTGCGACGGCATGTGGTTGATGTGGCTGGCACCGGGAATCGACCGGCCGAGGAACTCGGCGCAGGCCTCGGCCTTCTCGGGCCGGACGGTGGACTCGGTGGCGTGCACGTAGAGATGGCACGCGCCCGGATGCTTCGGGTCCCTGGCGAGGATGCCCTCGAGCACGCCGTGCAGCCGCTTGATGTTCGGGGCCTCGACGTCGCGATGGCCGCGGCGCGGTTCGAGGAGGAACAGGGCATCGGCATACAGCGTGGCCGCGTCGAGGTCGTCGGGATACCTGGCCACCACGCCACGCATGGCGTCGGCGTACGCCTCGTCCTGCACGCGGCGCTTCTGCGGGTCGAAGTCCTTCACGTAGCGCACGGCCATCGCGTCGATGTAGGCGCGTTCCTGCGGGCTGGCCTTCGCTTTCAGCGCCACGGCTTTCTGCGCGGCGGCGTAGGCAAACGGCGCGTCCTCGGCCGGCATCGGCTCGTTCAGGTACGAGCCCCACGCCCACGCCTCGCCCCAATGGCAGATGGCGCAGTCGGGATCGCGTTTCCAGCTCTCGCGGAACGAGCGGATGGCGTCCACGCGCGCGAAGGCGAACATCATCTGGAAGCCCTGGTCGAAGAAGGCCCGAGCCTCCGCGTTCGGCGAGGAGATGGGGTGGCTGAAGGTGCCAAGCGCCTTGGTCATCAGCGCGATCGGCTCGGCGACCGCCTTGGGCAGCTCGCCGGCGACTGGCGACGCCGCCGCAGTCTTCCCCGCCCCGTGATCGGCGTGGGAGGTCTGCTCCTGTGCGCCGAGACTGCCCGAGACGGCCAGCCACACACCCGCGACGAGTGACAGCGATCGGAGGACACGAGAGGCGGGAGCGAAAGGACGAGTCACGCGCCAAGGGTACGTGATTCCGACCGGTTGCGACGCCACCCTAGTCGGGACGAGGGAGGACTGAAAGTCCATCTGGGGAAGATAAGTCACACCAGCGACTTCACGACCATGGCCGGGAATCGTGTGCCTGACTGGTGGTGCGGCCCTTGCACATACAGGCTCAGCCATAGCAGTCCAGCCCCCCGCGCGCGACCGAATGGTCCGGCCGCATCGGGGCTTTGCGCGCGAGCGCCCGGAGCACACCCGCATGCGTCCCTTGCCCATTCTCGGTACCACGGCACTCGCCGTGCTTGCCGCCGTCCTGTACCAGGGCCACCCCGCGGCCCAGGGTGCCGCGTGCAACGTCCGCGTCAACAACACACCCGAGAAGCTGCTGCAGTGCGTCACCCTGGCCGGGGTGCGAACGCACCAGGCGGCGCTGCAGGCCATCGCCGACGCCAACGGCGGGAACCGCGTCGGCGGCTCGCCTGGCTACGATGCGTCGGCCGACTACGCGGCGGCGGTCCTGCAGGCCGCGGGCTACGAGGTGACACGACAGGCCTTCCAGTTCCAGACGTTCGTCCAGCTCACGCCGTCGATCCTCGAGCAGGTGGCGCCCCCGCCTGTGGGGCCGATCGCCAACACGATCATGTCGTACTCGGGCAGCGGCGACGTCACGGCGCCGGCCCACTCGCCAGGCGGCCCTGATGGGTGCGAGGCGTCCGACTTCGCGGGCTTCCCGGCCGGCAGCATCGCGCTCATCGCCAGAACGGCCTGCACGTTTGCCATCAAGGCGACCAACGCCTACAACGCCGGCGCTGCGGGCGTGGTGATCTACAACAACCAGGCGGGCCCGCTGAACGGCACGCTGGGCACCACTTTCATGCTCGACATCCCTGTGACGTCAGTGACGCAGGCCGTGGGTCAGCAACTCGTGAACACGCCTGGCCTTGCGCTGCGCTTGAAGACCGACACGTTCCGTGGCATCGCCACGACGGAGAACGTGTTCGCCGAAACGCCGACGGGCGACCCCTCGTCGGTCGTCATGGTGGGCGCGCATCTCGACTCGGTCAACGCGGGCCCCGGCATCAACGACAACGGCTCCGGGGTGGGCGCCATCCTCGAGACGGCCCGCATGCTGGCGCGCACGCCGGTGCAGAACCGCGTCCGCTTCGTGCTGTGGGGCGCCGAGGAGTCGGGGCTGGTCGGCTCGAACTACTACGTCAACTCCCTGTCGCAGGAGGAGCGCGACGCCATCGCGCTGTACCTCAACTTCGACATGATCGGCTCGCCCAACCACGTCTTCTTCGTCTACGACGGCGACGACTCCGATGGTGTGGGCGCCGGGCCCGGGCCTGCGGGCTCCGACGAGATCGAGAAGGTCTTCGAGGGCTTCTATCAGGCACGCGGCCTGCCCTACAAGGGCACGGACTTCAGCGGCCGCTCCGACTACGGTCCGTTCATCAACGCCGGGATTCCGGCCGGTGGAGTGTTCACGGGCGCCGAGGGCGTCAAGACCGCGGAGGAAGCCGCGCTGTGGGGTGGCACGGCGGGTCAGGCCTTCGACCCCTGCTACCACCAGGCCTGCGACACGTACGCCAACGTGAACGACGCCGCGCTCGACGTCAACGCCGACGCGGTGGCCTATGCCACGCTCCACTTCGCCGGGGCCGGATCCAGATCGCGCGGCCGCGGGCCGTCGCACGTCGTCCTGCCGACACAGGCGCAGGCCGACGAGCACTCGCCCGTGTTCAAGTAGCCCTCCCGGGAGGGGCGTCTAGGCGGGCGCCCCTCCACCGCCGAGGAAGTGTTCGAAGAACGCGACCAGTTGCGCGTTGGACTCGGGCGTCGGATCGTGCGTGGGGCGATTGGACATGCCGACGCGGTCGTCGTGCCCGAGCAACCGGTTCACGGCGACGGCATGGTTGAGCGCGGTCCATCGTTCCGGCTGGTCCTCGGCTCCCCCACTCACGAAGAACGGCCGCGGCGCGATGAGCGCGTGCAGTTCGTGCAGGTCGCGCCCCTGCTCGATCATCACCTTGTACGCCCCGGTGCGCGGATTGTCGGCCGTCGGCAGGCCGGCGGCAGGCCGGCGCACCTGCGGGTCGAACCCGAGATACCACGGCTCCCAGTAGTTGACGTTGGTGCGCGTCTCGTCGAACACGATGCCGGGATCGCTCGTGGCCACGGCGGCGAACCTGTCCCATAGGGCACCGGCGAACATCGACCACTTGCCCCCGTAGCTGTGCCCCACGACGCCGATGCGCGCGGCGTCGACCTCCGGGAGCGCCGCGAGTGCCGTCCACGCGTTGGCGGCCACGTACGCGTAGTACGACAGCGGCTGCGACGTGACACCGGCGCGATCGGGCAGGCGCGCGTCTCCGGCCGGCGTGCCGATCGACAGCGTGACGAACCCCGCGTGCGTCAGCAGGCGTGCGAAGTCGCGCAGCGGCCGCTGCCCGAGGCCAACACTGGTCTCGGGTTCGTAGAAGGGCACGAGCACGGCCGGAAACGGCCCACGGCCGTCGGGCACGAGCAGCCACCCCTCGGTGCGCTGGCCTGGCGCGACCTCGACACGCACCCGCTTCTGCGTGAACGTCTCGCGTCGCGTCGTCGAGAGGACCTCGAGACGCGTGCCGTCCAGCACCGCCGGCCACGGCCCCATCAGCCGATGCCACTCGGCGAGGATCTCCCCGCGGCGACGCGACCAGTCGGCAGCCGTCCGCACCGGCGAGCCGTCGGCAAACAGCAGTGGCGATCGGTACGCGCCCATCTGGCCGGCAAACCGATCGGGCACGCGAAACAGCGGGGCAATGCGCGACCACGCCGTCGCCTCCTGGCCGGCAACGCGCAGTGCCGACAGCGGCGCGGCCGCGAGTCCCGCGAGAAGCGTGCGTCTGGTCAAGGTCATCGCGTGGGAGGTGTGGGCGGCGTCCATGGTCCCTTGGCGCGCTGGTCGGCCACCTCGGCGGCACTCACGCCCTGCGCGTGGTTGTCGAAGTTCTGCCGCAGGAACGTGAGCAGTTGCGCCACCTGCTCGTCGGTGAGGAAGCCGTGCGCGGGCATCACCCCGTTGTAGGTGACACCCTCGACCTCGATCTCGCCCGACAATCCGTGCAGAACGATCGAGATGAGTCGCTGCTTGTTGCCCGACACCCAGCGCGTCGCCGCGACGGGCGGGAAGCGGGATCCGTCGCCCTTGCCGTCGCGCTGGTGGCAGGCGACGCAGTACGTCTCGTACAACTTCGCCCCGGCCGCGAGCGTTTCGCCGCCGAGGATGTCCTTCTGCTCGTCGGGATGACGGATGTGCGCCTGCGTGGCCTTGCGTTCGGCCATGCGCGCGAGCTGGCGCGACCCGAACGTCGCCCGGTCGCCCCGGTAGGTGATACGCCAGATCCGGCCGTTCACGCTGTCGCTCACGTAGATCGATCCGTCGGGCCCCTGCGCGAGGCCCATCGGCCGCGCCGCGGCGTCGCCCGTGTTGGGAATCGGATCGATACCGGCGAATCCGTCGGCAAAGACCTCCCACTCACCGGCAGGGCGACCGTCCTTCATCGGCACGAAGGCGACGATGTAGCCGGCCTGCGAGTAGGGCATGCGGATGGTGGACCCATGGAAGGCGATGAAGGCCCCGTGTCGGTAACGTTCGGGGAACTGATCGCCGTCGTAGAACAGCAGGTCGTTGGGCGCGAAGTGGCCGGGGAATCCGATGAGCGGCGGGGTGAGTTTCGCACCGTCGCCTTCCTTCTTCCCGTCGCCACCGTACTCGGGGTTGAGCAGCTTCTTCCCCTGCATCCAGTCGAAGTAGTAGTACGGCCAGCCGCCGTCGAAACCCTCCGTCACGCGGAAGAACTCCTCGGAGGGCAGCACCGCGCTCTGCCAGCGCGAGTAGTACTGCGGCCACGACCGGAACAGGTCGTCGCGCCCGTGCTGCAGCGCGTAGAGGTCCCCGGCATGTGGATTCCACGTCATCGCCACGAGGCTGCGGATGCCCGTGGCGTAGCGCCGGCCGTCCTTCTCGGTCTGATCGAGCCGGCGGGCGTCGAACTGCCACACGCCGCCGTGCCATTCGAGCTGCCCGCAGGGATCGGCCCCCGGAGCCCCGGGCTGCCGGTTCTTGTCCTGGCACACGTCGCCGGGCGCGCCGAACGGCACGTACAGGTGTCCCTGGTCGTCGAACGCGATGGGCTTGGCGATGTGCTCGTACGACCTTCCGGGCTGCCGGTAGTGGTGCTTCATCACGAGTTCGACCGGCGTGTCGGGCACGAGCCGGCCCGGCTGGAGCTTCTGCCGGTAGACCTCGCCCGCCGTCGAGAAGTAGATGTGCCCGTCGTAGACACGCATGCCCGTGCCGTAGTCCCCCGTGTCCTCGTACGCGCCGAAGTACTCCACCTCGTCGGCGCGCCCGTCGCCGCCCGTGTCGCGCAGGGCGACCAGCCCCTTGAACTGCTCCGGTGCCTGTCCGCGGACCGGTCCGCGCAACTTGACGTACACGACGCCCTCGTCGGTCACCGCGAGGTGGCGTGCGCGGCCCACGCCGTCGTGGAACACGGTCGCCGAGAAGCCGTCGGGGAGGACGAGGCCGCCGTTGGCCGACGCCGACGCCGGCGTGGTGGCCGGCCGGCACCCGGCCAGGGTGAGGGTGGTGAGGACGAGCAGGATCGGAGCGGGCGTGCAGGGCATGCGGGTGGGTGACTTCTACACGAACGGGACGCGACGTGTCGAGGCTCCGCAGGTCGCCACGGCCGGTCATGCCCCCGGGCGGAGGTGCCGGCGCGGCTCGAGGCGTTGCACAATCGGATCATGGCGTCGTCGTTCCGTTCCCTCCGGACCGCCCTGGTACTGACCGGCGTGTCCGTCGCCCTGCCGATGCTCGTGGCCTCGCTCGACGCGCAGGCGCCGGCGGCCAGCTCCATCACCACCGCCGGCCCACCGGCGGCGCCCGTGCGGATCGAGCGACTCGTCGATCGTGTCTGGGTGGCCGAGGCAGGAGACGGCGCGGCGCCTGGATCGCTCTACGTGTTCCTGTCGGACAACGTGCTCGTCGTCTCGCCGCGCGAGGGCTCGCCGTCGCTGTGGACGTGGGCCGAGGAGGTCGATGGCCTCGTGATGACGCAGAAAGGGCGCTCGACCAGGATCACCGTGATGGAGCTGACGGCCGAGCGCCTCCGTCTTCGCCTGGCGACACCGAAGACCCCCACCGAGATCACGTTCACGGCCGCCATCAAGCCGCCCGCACCGCCCCCGGCCCCGAGCGCCCCCGAGACCGGGCCTGCCGCCGGCAACGCGACCACGTCGGCAACGCCACCTGCGGTCTCGACGCCGATAGGCCCGGCGTACCGGTGCGGCGCCGACATCATCCGCGTGGCATTCGACGGATCGACCGCGTACGTGACGTGGCCCGACAACACGGTCCTCGTGCTGAAGGAAACGGCGGGCGCAGCAGGCGCCTCGCCGTCGCGCCGGACCTACAGCGACGGCCAGTACCGGGTCGTGGAGGACACGAGCGAGGCCTCCCTGCGGGTCCTGTTCTCCCGACCGGGCTTCCGCCCGCGGCCCTGCACGCCTACACGCTGATCGGGCCAGACGCCCGCTCGACGACCGCCGGCAGCGGAGCGGGGCGTCGCGCGGCTCGCGCCTCGTCTGCGCGTGCGAGTGCGGCCGCCAGGTCGGCCGGCTTGATGGGCTTGGCAACGAAATCGTCCATGCCCGCGGCCAGGCACGTTTCGCGGTCGCCGACGACGGCGTTGGCGGTCACCGCGATGAGCCAGGGCCTCGTCGCGGCGTCGGGATGCCCGTCGACGACACGCCGGGCGACCTCCAGGCCATCGACCTCCGGCATCTGCACGTCGAGCAGCACGACGTCGTAGGCCGTGCGGGCGAGCGACTCGAGCGCCTCGCGCCCGTTGGTCACCGCATCGGCCTGCCAGCCCAGCCGTTCGAGCATCAGCAAGGCGACCCGGCGGTTGACGGGGTTGTCTTCCGCCAGCAGCGCCCGGCCGCGTGGCTGAGTGCCTGCCACGCCGGGCTCGGCCATGTGGCCGTCGTCCGCGTCCGTCCGGCCGTCGCACGCGGCGGGAAGCGGGACGACCAGGCGAAACCGGGAGCCGACGTCGGGTGTGCTCGCCACGGCGATCGTCCCGCCCATCAGCTCGGCGAGTCTCCGGCTGATCGCCAGCCCGAGTCCTGTGCCGCCGAACCTCCGGGACGTGGATGCATCCACTTGCGTGAAGGGCTCGAACAGGCGACCGAGCGCCTCGGCGGGGATGCCAATCCCGGTGTCGGTCACGTCGAAGACCACCATGTCGGGCCCGTCGGCGTCAGCCCGACTCACGTCCACGCGCACCTGGCCGACCGCGGTGAACTTGACGGCATTGCCGACCAGGTTGAGCAGAATCTGCCGCAAGCGGTGGGCATCGCCGATCAGGCGATCGGGCAGTCGCTCGTCCACCTGCGCACACACGTCCACGTCCTTGCCGCGCGCGCGCGGCGACACGATCCGGACGACGTCGTGCACGCAGGCGCGCAGCGCGAAGGGCGCGGGCGCGAGGTCGAAGCGGCCCGACTCGATCTTGGAGAAGTCGAGGATGTCGTCGATGACACCCAGCAACGCGTCGCCGCTCGATCGGATCGTGTCGGCGTACTCGCGCTGCTCGGCCGAGAGCGGCGTGTCGAGCAGCAGGCTGGTCATCCCGACCACGCCATTCATCGGGGTGCGGATCTCGTGGCTCATCATGGCGAGGAACTGGCTCTTGGCCAGGCTCGCCTGCGTGGCCTCGGTCGCGAGGCGGCGGGCCTCGGCGGCGGCCTGCTCGAGATCCTCGTTGGTGCGGATCAGGCGTGCCGTCATCGCCTCGGCGAGGGCCTCTGCGCGGCGACGTTGATCGGCCAGCGCCAGCGCGAGCAACCCCACGAGCACGGATCCGACGAGACCGCCTCCCAGCACGGCTGCCGGCAGGAGGTCGGCATCGAGCCAGCGTCCCGATGGACGCGAGCGGAAATCGACGAGCCAGGTCTCGCCATCCACCTCGAGACGGGCCAGACGGGCGTGCGCGCCGGGACTGCCGCCAATGCCGGTGTCGAACAGGGGCGCACCGGCCTCGTCGGAGGCCTCGCGAATCGCGAAGGTGACCGCGCCGCCAGCCACGTCGGCCAGGCCACGCGTGAGTTCGTCGATGCGCAACGAGGCATACACCCAGCCGGTCAGCGCCGCGGCGCGCTCCTCGGGCGTCTCGAGGGGGCGCTCCGGGGCATAGACCGGCAGGAACAACAGGAATCCCGGCACGTCGCGGTCGCGCTCGATGACGCGGATGCGCCGCGACAGCGCCGCTTCGCCCGTGAGCATCGCGCGCTCGGCCGCCCGGCGGCGCGTGGTGCCCGAGCCGACGTCGAGTCCCAGCGCCCCGGGGTTGCGCGCCGCAGGCGCGATGCGGGTGACGACGTAGAGGCTGGGGTTCTGTCCGACGCGCTCGACCCTGGCGTCGGGATGGCCTTCCGCCCTGAGTCGCCGCTCGAGCGCGTCGACGTCGGCGCGGGCGACACGCTCGACGTAACCGAGGCCGACGACGCCCTCGTTGAGAAAGGGGTCGACCGACTCGACGAAGGCCGCCCAGTCGCCGGGCGTGGCCGTCTGGCGTGCGGTGAGGAGCGCACGCGCGCTGTAGACCGCCTGCTTGGCCGACGCGAAGCGGCCGCGCATCGTGGTGAGGACGCGATCGGTGCGCTGGTGGAACGCGGCAGACTCGGCCCGCTCCACCTGGCGGGACACGGCCTGCCAGGCCACGAGCGTGAGCAGGAGCGAGACGGCGAGGATGACTCCTGCGACCCTCCAACCAGCTCCCGGCCGACGCGCCGCACCGGCCCGTGCCATCCCCACGCTCACGGCTCGTATATCGGCGCGACGAAGAGCCTTCGCCAGCCGATACCATCCGCGCGCGGTCGGGAGTACCTTTGGGCATGCGTCATCGCCGCCTCTTCGCGCTGCCGACCCTGGCCGCCCTGCTGCTGGCCGTGCCGGCCGAGAGCCAGACTCCCACGGCACGGCGGGTCCTGACCCATGAGGACTTGTGGACCATGCCTCGCGTCGGCGCCCCGGCCGTGAGCCCCGACGGTCGCTGGACGGTCGTGAGCGTCCTCGAACCCGCGTACGACGAGAAGCAGCAGCTGAGCGACCTGTGGCTCGTGCCGACCGACGGCAGTGCCGAACCGCGGCGCCTGACGAGCACGCCCGGCGGCGAGAGCGGGCCGGCGTGGAGCCACGACAGCACGCGCGTGGCCTTCTCCGCACGCCGTGGAGACGACGAGACGTCGCAGATCTATGTCATCGACATCCGGGGCGGCGAGGCACGGCGGGTCACCCGGGTCTCGACGGGGGCGCGGGCGCCGAGGTGGAAGCCAGACGACACCGCGATCCTGTTCACGAGCGACGTCTACCCCGGAGCCCGCAGCGACGCCGACAACGTCAAGGCCGCGGCCGACCGGAAGGCGCGCAAGTACAACGCGCGGGTCTACGACCGGTTCCCGGTCCGCGACTTCGACCGCTGGCTCGACGATCGCCACGCCAGTCTCCTCGTGCAGCCTCTCGCCCCCGACGCACCGGCCACGGACCTGCTGGCCGGCACGGCACTCGTGTCACGACCCGGATACAGCGGCCAGACCGGCAGCGGCGCGGAGAACATCGCGGCCGCCTGGGTTCCCGACGGATCGGGTGTGGTGTTTGCGGCGACGGTCAACCGGCACGAGGCCGCGCATGCCGAGACGGTGACGTCCCTGTGGCTCGTACCGACCGGCGGCGGCGAGCCCCGACAGCTGACCACGGGAACCGACAGTTACGGCTCGCCCACGTTCTCGCCCGACGGGCGCGTGCTCTACGCCGAGATGGAGCCCGACTCGCCGCGTGTGTACAACCTCGGGCGACTCGTGCGCTGGGACTTCCCCGCGATGACCCGTCGTCAGGAACTGGCCACGGGTCTCGACCGACCCATCGGCACGTTCCGCATCGCACCCGACGGCACTCGCGTCTACCTGACGGCCTCGGACGAGGGACTCGAGCGACTGTACGTGGCGCCCGCCACAGGCGGAGCGGCCCGGGAAGTCGGACGCCTGGACACCGGCACCCTCACGGCACTGGACGTTGGGGGTTCGCCCGGCTCGCCCACGGCCGTCGCGTTGTGGCAGTCGGCCTCGCAGCCGCCTGAAGTGGTGCGCGTGGACCTCGGTTCCGGCGTCCGCACGGCAATCACCCGCATGACGGCAGCGCGGGTCTCGGCGCTCGACCTGCCCGGGGCCGAGGCGTTCTGGTTCACGAGTGCACGCGGCGCACGCATCCATAGCTGGATCGTGCGCCCCCCGGGCTTCGATCCGTCGCGGCGCTACCCGCTGTTCGTCGTGATGCACGGGGGCCCCTACAGTGCCTGGCGCGACGAATGGGTGCTGCGCTGGAACTATCACCTGCTCGGTGCGCCGGGCTACGTCGTGCTGCTCACCAACTACTCGGGTTCGACCGGGTTCGGCGAGGCGTTCGCGCGCCGCATCGAGGGTGACCCGCTCGAGGGGCCGGCCCTGGAAATCAACGAGGCCGCCGACGAGGCGATCCGGCGCTTTCCCTTCATCGACGGGAGCCGCCAGGTCGCGGGTGGCGCCTCGTACGGTGGCCACCTGGCCAACTGGATGGCCGTGACGACGACGCGCTACAAGGCGCTGGTGAGCCATGCCGGGCTGTTCGACCTGTCGCAACAGTGGGGCACGAGCGACGTCGCCTACGGCCGCGAACGCACGATGGGCGGGCCGGTGTGGGAATCGCCGGAGGCCTGGACCCGGCAATCACCCCTGTTCCGGGCCGGCGCCATGAAGACACCCACGCTCGTCACGGTCGGCGAGCGCGACTACCGGGTGCCGGCCAACAACGCCCTGCAGTTCTTCGTGTCGCTGCAGCGCCTGCAGGTGCCGAGCCGGCTCGTCGTCTTTCCCGAGGAGAACCACTGGATCCTGCGCGGAGAGAACAGCCGGTTCTTCTTTGGCGAGGTACACGGCTGGCTGGCCAGGTGGCTCCCCTAGCACTAGGTATGACTGGCGGATCCTGTACGCTGCTGCGAGCATCCAACGGAGGACGGTCGAGGCGTCCTGCCCCAACGCGGCCGCCGGGGCCCCATGCGGCTGGTTCGGCAGCGCACGTCCGGAGGAGAAAAATCCCATGCACCGATCGGGTTTCGCACGCACGGCCGTGCCGGTGGTGTGCCTGGCGCTCACGGGCCTGCTGGCGGGCTGTCAGGCCCAGCCGAGCCGGCGCCCGCTGCGCACCAGTCCCATCGAGACCGGCGCAGGCTCCACCGAGTCGATCCGGCGCCAGTTGCAGGGCACGTGGACGCTCGTGAGCTTCACGGTGTTCGACGCGGCGGGCACCCCGCAGGCCGTCGAGGCGTCGGGCCGGCTGATCTACGACGCCTACGGAAATCTCGATCTCGCCGGAAAGCTCACCAAGCCGCAGGACGGGGTGGCCGAGAGCGCGCTGGCCTTCAAGGGGCGCGCGGTCGTCGATCCGGGTGGCCAGCGCCTCGTGCTGGCTGACGTCAGCGGCAACGTGGACGCGCAGGATCTCCCCGCACAGATGGCACCCGACAAGGTGCGCTACTACACGTTCGAGGGCGACACGCTGTCGCTCGAAACCCGCGACGGCGCGCGCGTCCTGGCCCGCACCGTCTGGCGCAAGCAGCCCTAGTCTCCCCTCATGGCCCGTTCGAGAGCACATCTGCTGACCGCAGCCGCAACCGCCTTCGCCATCGCGCTCGGGGTCACCGAGACGTTCGCCCAGGAATCGCCGGATTCCCGCGAGGCCACCCCGGTCGGCGCACCGGCTGGTGACCGATCCGCCGCCACGCAGACCGGCAGGCGGACCGTCGGCCTCGCGCTCGGTGGTGGCAGCGCGCGCGGCTTCGCGCACATCGGCGTGCTGCAGTGGTTCGAGGAACACCGCATCCCCATCGACTACGTGAGCGGGACGAGCATGGGTGGCCTTGTCGCCGGCGCGTACGCCAGCGGGATGTCGCCGCAGGAGATCCTCGAGCTGATGAAGGAGGTCGACTGGGACCTGATGTTCCTGTCCGATTCGCCGTACAAGTACAAGACCTTCCGCCGCAAGCAGGACAAGCGGTCCTACCCGTCGCAACTCGAATTCGGCCTGAAAGGCGGTTTCACCCTGCCGGGCGGCCTCAACCCGGGTCAGCAGGTGGCCTTGCTGCTCGATCGCATCGCGCTGCCCTACGGGGAGTTGACGAGCTTCGACGACCTGCCGACGCCGTTCCGCTGCGTGGCCACCGACCTCAAGAACGCCGAGGCCGTCGTCCTCGGGAAGGGGTCGCTGGCGCAAGCGATGCGCGCGACGATGGCGATCCCCGGCGTGTTCACGCCGGTCAACTACGAGAACTGGCTGCTGGTGGACGGCGGGGCCCTGAACAACATCCCGGCCGACGTCACGCGGCAGATGGGTGCCGGCTTCGTGGTGGCCGTCAACGTCGGCGCCGACTCGGCCACCGAGGAGCAGACACGGGCGTCGCTCGTGGCGCTGCTCGGCCGGACCATCGACACGATGATGACCACGAGCGTGCGGACGTCGCTGAAGGAGGCCGACGTCATCGTCGATCCGGATCTGATCGGCCTCACGTCGATGGACTGGCGGCGGAGCAGCGACCTCGCCGAGCGCGGCTACAAGGCCGCCGAGGCCCAGAAAGCGGCCTTGCTGCCGTTCGCCATGGACGAGCAGGCCTACACGGCGTTCCAGGCCGCACGCCAGGCCCGGCGTCGCACCATCACGAACGCGCGCCCGGCCTTTCTCGACGTCACGGGCGTGAACGCGCGCGAGGAGGCGTTCATCCGCGACACGCTCGCGCCGCTCGTCGGCCAAACGCTCACCCACGACGAGGTCGCCGAGGGCATCCTCACGGTGACCGGCACGGATCGGTACGAGTACCTCACGTATCGCCCCGTGACGCGCGACGGCCAGACGGGCCTGGAAGTGCGGGCGCGGCCCAAGCCGTACGGCCCGCCGTTCCTGCAGATCAGCCCGGAACTGAGCAACCTCGACTCCAGCAGTTTCGCGGTGAACCTCGCCGGCCGTGTGACGGCCTACGATTGGGTGGGCGTGGGGTCGGAGGTGCGACTCGACGGCGTCATCGGCACGCGCCAGGGCATCGGCGTCGAAGTCTGGCGCCCGCTCGGCGAATCGCGGGTGTTCGTGGCCCCTCGCGCCTACTTCACGCGCAACCCGCGCAATGGCTACCTCGACGAGCAGTTCGTGGCCGAGTACCGCTTCAAGCGGGTCGGGGGCGGCGTGGATCTCGGGTTCAACGCCAGCCGCAACCTTGAAATCCGCGTCGGGGCCGACACAGCCGACGTCCGCGGCCGCGTGCGCGTCGGTTCGCCGCTGCTGCCCGAGGTGAGCGGCCAGGAGACGTTTGCGTCCCTCCAGGTCGCGTGGGACAACCAGACGAGCCCGATCGTGCCGACGCGTGGGCACAACATCCGCGGGCGCCTGCGCTACTTCATCGACGCACCGACGTCGGATGGCGCCGTGCGCATCGCCAGTCCCCAGGAGTTCTGGCAGGGCGAGATCGGCGGGTCGTGGTTCCGCCGGGCCCGTCAGGAAGATCGTCTGTTCGTGCAGTACGGCCTCGGGACGTCGTTCGGCGAGAATCCGCTGATTGCCGACTTCTCGCTCGGCGGCCCGTTGCGCCTCGGCGCGTTCAACAACGACGAACTTCGCAACGCCAACGCCGTCTATGCCACGGTGGGCTACCTGAAGAAGGTGGGACGCCTCTCCGACGTGCTCGGCGGCAACATCTTCCTCGGCGGCTGGCTGGAGCAGGGCAGCGCGCACGCGACCTGGGACGACATGTCGTACCGCCACAGCGTGTCGCTGGGCACGGTGATGGAGACGTTGCTCGGGCCGGTGTTCGGCGGCGCGAGCTTCGACTTCGACGGGCGCTTCCGCCTCTACATCGGGCTTGGCCCATTCTTCCGGTGAGCGTGGCGGACTGGCAACAGCCAGTTCGCTACACGACCACGGCGCAGCCTCGCACGTCGAAAGCTCCAGTTCCCGTATGAGCATCCGCCTTCGCGCCTCAGCCCTCACGCTCTCCGTTGTCCTCATCGCTCCTGCGGCCGCCCTGGCCCAGGACACCCTGATTTCCCCGAAGGCCTCGGCCTCGATGGCCAACGCGCTCGCCAGCGTCACGCTGGCGAAGCCGGTGGCGCCATCTCGCCTCGCGCTGCAGCCCGACATCACGCACGACACGTCCGCCCCGCCGCAACCCGGCGAGTTCCGGCCGGCGAGCGAGCCACGCCGCGGCAATGCCGCCAAGACCTTCTTCGCCGACGTGGGCCGGGACTACGTCGCGTGGTTCAACCTCGACACGGCCCGGACGCTGGGCATCGGGGCGGCCAGCGCGTGGGCGATCTCGTACGCCGACACGCCCGTCAAGGATGGCAACCCCTTCGAGGACCTCACGCAGGTCAGCCAGGGCGGGCAGCAGTACGGCAACCTGTCGATTCAGCTACCGCTGGCGGTGGGCTGGTGGGCCGTCGGCAGTGCCATGGGCGACAGCCGCCACGCCGAGGCGGGCCGCGACCTGTTGCGCGCGCAGATCAGCGCCATGAGCTGGACCTACGCCATCAAGTACACGGTGGGTCGCACACGCCCCAACGGCGACCCACGATCGTTCCCCTCGGGTCACACCTCGTCAGCCTTCGCGACCGCCACCGTGCTGCAGCGGCACTACGGCTGGAAGGTCGGCGTGCCGGCCTACGCGCTTGGCGTCTTCACCGCAGCCACCCGCATTGCCGACAACAAGCACTGGGCGAGCGACGTCGTCATGGGCGCCGCCATCGGCATCACGGCGGGCCGGGCCGTGACGATGCGCCTGGGCGGGCGCAACATCCGCATGTCGCCGGCCGCGGCTCCCGGCGGGATGATGATGCAGTTCTCGGTGGAGTAAGCTCGGGCTGCGGGCCGCGACGGTCCGGTCCCCGGCATGTCCTTCTCGACACGCATCCTGGTCTGGCTGGTCGCCGGCGTGGCGATCGGCCTGTTCTTCGGCGAACTCGTCGCTCCGCTCGGCGTGTTCGCGACCGGCTTCGTCAAGCTGCTGCAGATGACGGTGCTGCCCTACGTCACGATCTCGATCGTGACGAGCCTCGGCAGCCTGTCGCGCGCCGAGGCGGTGCATCTCGGACGACGCGCGGGCCTGGTGCTCGTGGGGCTCTGGGGTGTCGGCCTGCTCTTCGCCCTGTTGCTGCCCCTCACCTTCCCGGATGTGCGGCAGGGATCGTTCTTCAGCACGTCGCTGCTGCAGCCGCCGGCCTCGTTCGACTTCGTCGATCTCTACATCCCGTCGAACCCGTTCAACTCGCTGGCCAACAACGTCGTGCCGGCCGTCGTGCTGTTCTCGCTGGTGATGGGCGTGGCGCTCATCGGCATCGAGCGCAAGCAGGTGCTGCTCGACGTGCTCGGCGTGGTCGGCGACACGGTGGGACGCGCCACGCGACTCGTGGTGAGGCTCACGCCCTACGGCATGTTCGCCGTGGCGGCCGTGGCCGCAGGCACGCTGCACGTCGAACAGATTGCACGCATCCAGGTGTACCTGGTCGCGTACGTCGCCGTGGCCGTGCTGCTGGCGGCCTGGGTGCTGCCCGGCCTGGTGGCGGCGCTCACCCCCATCCGCTATCGCGAACTGCTCGGGCCCACGCGCGACGCGTTCATCACGGCGTTCGTGGCCGGCGACCTGTTCATCGTGCTGCCGTCACTGACCGACGCCTGCAAGTCGCTGCTCGCCCGCCACGTCCCGGCATCGCAGTCGGAGCACGCGGCGTCACTGCCCGACGTGATCGTGCCGGCATCGTTCAACTTCCCGCACACCGGCAAGCTGCTGTCGCTCAGTTTCGTGCTCTTCGCCGGCTGGTTCAGCAACGTGCTGGTGCCCTACACGTCCTACCCGGCCCTCGCGTTCACGGGCCTCCTGACGTTCTTCGGCAGCCTGAATGCCGCCGTGCCGTTCCTGCTCGACCTGTTCAGGATTCCGGCCGACACGTTCCAGCTGTTCCTGGCCACGGGCGTCATCAACCAGCGATTCGGCACGTTGCTGGCAGCGGTCCACACGGTCACGGTGGGCCTGCTCGGCAGTGCGGCCATCGCCGGCCTGATTCGTCTCGAGCCGCGGCGTGTGACGCGGTATCTCGTGATCACCGGAGTCCTGGTGGTCGGGACCATGGGGACGCTCCGGGTGCTGTTCGAGACGGCGCTGCGGCCGCGGTTCGACGGCGCGGCTCTGGTGGGCGCGCTTGCGCCGGCGCTCCCTCTCGCGCCCATCGCAACCGAGGTCCCAGCGCGGGCCTCGGCCAGCCCGGTGCTCCAGGCGGTACGGGCGCGAGGTGCGGTGCGCGTCTGCTACGTCGACGGGCGTCCCCCCTATGCCTTCACCAACCGCGACGGCGCGCTCGTCGGACTCGACATCGAGATGGCCCATCAACTCGCCATCGACCTGCAGGTCAGCCTGCAGCTCGTACGGACGACGATGCCGACGCACGCGGCGGCGCTGGCCGACGGCACCTGCGACATCGCGATGAGCGGCATCGTGGCAACGCCGCTGCGGGCCACGGAGGCCGCCTTCTCCAAGCCGTACATGGAGGAGACGTTTGCGTTCCTGGTGCCCGACCACCTGCGCGACGACTACCAGACGTGGGACTCGATTCGGGCCCGGCGTCGAATCACCGTCGGCTTTCCCGACATGCCGTACTTCCGCCGGCAGATGCAGCAGCGCCTGCCGGAGGCCGACCTGCGGCCCATCACCGAAATCCCGGACCTGCTCGCGTCGGGTCAGATGCCGTTCGAGGCCCTCGCCCTGTCGGCCGAACGCGGTGCCTTCCTGACGCTCCTGTACCCGGGGTACTCGGCCGTCGTGCCGGCGCCGAATCACTTCGAGGTGCCGGTGGCATACGCGCTGCCCGAGGGGGATACGGCGTGGGAAGCCTTCGTCAACACGTGGCTGGAGTTGCACCAGCGCGACGGCTCGCTGCGGACGCTCGTGGACCACTGGGTGTTCGGCAAGTCGCTCTCGGCACCGCAGCCACGGTGGTCGATCGTCCGCAACGTGCTCGGCTGGGTGGAGTGATGTTACCGGTAGGGCCGGCTCTCCGAGCCGGCCGCCAGCGCAGCGGCCGCCAGATGCTTCGGCGGGACGGCTGGGACAGCCGTCCCTACCTACCCTCGGCGAGGCGCTTCATGCCGCGCATGGCCGACTCGAGTCCGCTGCGCGCGCCACTGCGGGCCTTGCTGCGCACGATGCCCCCGAACATCCCCGTGAGCCCGTCCGAGCGCGCCAGGTTCAGCACGACCAGGTAGTGCGACTTCCCGGGCCGCTCGGCATCGTCGATGAGCGCGCGCACTTCCAGCGCCGTGTGGAAGTAGTGACTCGCGTAGAGCTGCTTGGTGGTGATGGCGTAGAGCAGCCCCTCGGACTGACCGGTGGGGTGGACGACCACGTGGTTCAGGCGGAAGACCGGCTTCAGCCCGAAGTCGGCGAGCGACCAGTAGAAGAAGTCGTCGACCGCAGCCGGCCGGGCCTTCGGGTAGTCGAGCAGGTAGGCCGAGACCTCGGGGAGCGTGGTGGTGAGACCGGACGACTCCTTGACCATGGCCGCGAACTCACGGGCGATGAAGGTCGGGCGTTCGGCGTCTCGGTAGACGGCGAGGGCGGCGTTTCCGCCTGACCGGTAGGCGTTGACGTACTCGACGGCGAACTGCCGGGCCAGATCGCGAGCCTGGTCGGCGGCCGTCGCGCTTCGCCAGTCGATGCTGGCGAGGCGGTCGAAGGCGCCCTGGCCCAGCTTCACGTCGCAACGTCCAGGCCGGCACGACCGCAGCGCGGCCACGTCCTCGTCGGGCAGCGAGAACGATCGCATGTCGGCCAGCGTAGGCGGGTTCGACAGCTTCTTCGTGCCGAGGAAGCCGGGGCCCTGCTCGAGCCGCTCGATGTCGCGGATGACGTCGACGAGGGCCGACGCGGGTGCGCCGATGCGCACGGCCCCGCCGACGGCGACCTCCCGGGCGACCGGCGCGGGCAGGTTCACGGCCACGGATTCACCACGACGGACGGCGGCGACCTGTGCGTCGGTGAACCTGAGTTGCTGCACGAGGAGGTCGCGCAGCGAGCGTCGGGCCGCCGGGCCCTGCGCCCCGACCAGGACCGTGGCCATGCAGGCCGTCAGCAAGGCGAGCACGAGGGAGGTCGGCACGGTGCGCGCCCCTAGTCGCGTTCCGCCATCAGCTGCTTGCGCGCCTCGGCCAGGATGGCCTCCTGCGCCTCGCTCACGCGCCGCGGCTGCAGCCCGAGGCCGAGGATGGCCTCGGTGAGGATCGCCGAGACGAGCGCGCGCGACACCCACTTGTTGTCCGACGGAATGACCCACCATGGCGCGTAGGACGTGCTCGTGTTGGTGAGCGTCTCCTCGAAGGCCTCCTGGTAGTCGTCCCAGAACGCGCGCTCGTGGAGATCGCCCATCTCGAACTTCCAGTGCTTCTCGGGGTCGTCGAGCCGGTCGAGGAAGCGCTTCTTCTGTTCCTTCTTCGAGATGTTGAGGAAGAACTTGAGGATGAGCGTGCCGTTGCGGCAGAGGTGCTTCTCGAACGCGTTGATGTCCTCGTACCTGTCGGCCCAGAAGCTCTTGTCGCGTGGGCCGGCCGGCAGGCGCTGGCGCTCCAGCACCTCGGGGTGGACGCGGACGACGAGGGTCTCCTCGTAGTAGGACCGGTTGAAGATGCCGATCCGCCCACGCTCGGGAAGTGCACGCGAGTAGCGCCAGAGGAAGTTGTGATCGAGTTCCTCCTCTGAGGGCCGCTTGAAGCTGACGACCTGGCAGCCCTGCGGGTTGAGCCCCGACATGACGTGCTTGATCATCCCGTCCTTGCCGGCCGCGTCGATCGCCTGGAGCACCACGAGCACCGAGTAGACGTCGTTGGCGGTGAGCCGCTCCTGCGCCTCGGACAGCCGCACCAGGTTCTTCTCGACGAAGGCCCGGGCGCGCTGCTTGAGGGCGTCGGTGGTGAGGCGACGCAGGTCCCTGTCGCCGGCCCACGCCGGATCGTGCTTCTTCAGTTTCAGCCGCGTACCCGGCTCGACCCGGAACATCCGGGTCACCTGCTTCATCGTCAGCATGCGGAGCGTCTCCGGCGCCCGATGTTAGCAGCCCGGCGCTGCAACGCGCGTGCCCCGGCAAGCGTCTGAGCGCGCGTGGCGTACCGCCACGCTGTCGACGTATCGAGGAGGAGGGTGCTGATGACCCGCTCGAGAGGCCTGGTTTCGGCGTTCGTCCTGCTGGTGAGCGCGTGTGTCGCATCGGACGCCGCGGCGCAGCAGATGCGCTGCAGGAGCCGTGACTACAAGTACGCGTTCTGCCATTCGTCGGTGCCCATCGCGCGGGCGTCGGTGCGCGACCGGAAATCGAGCCGACCGTGCATCCTCGGCCAGACGTGGGGCTACCAGCGCAACGGCATCTGGGTGGACCACGGGTGCGATGCCGAGTTCGACGTGCAGTACTACGGCGGGCCGACCTATCCCGGTCCAGGCAACCCGGGTCCCGGCTACCCCGGCGGCGGGTGGTATCCGGACAACCCCGGCTGGGGAAACCAGGGCGGAGCACCGGGCTGGGCCGTGGGCACCTGGCGAAGCGAGGTCGCCATCGCGGGCGGGTCCAGCACCATCACCATCTATCCGAACGGCCAGGTGACCTGGACGACCACACGCGGCTCCTCGAGGGGCTACTGGTCGGGAGTGGACGGCATCCGCCTGTACAACAACCGCGTGATTGCCTTCGACCGCCAGGGCAGTCGCGCGCGTGTGGCGTTGCCAGGATGGGGCGTCTACCGTTTCCGACGGGTGTACTAGGAGGCCGCCATGCAGCAGACACTTCGACAGGTCCTGGCCGTCAGCGGCCTCGCCCTCTTCGTCGGCGTGACGGCCCTCGGCGCCCAGGCGCCGGCTCCCGGCCCCGCGCCCGCAGCCACCGCACAGCCCCCCGCCGCCGATGCGGCCGCGCGTGTGCCCCCGGCCGACAGGCGACCGCGACCCGCGCCACCGCGCGAATCGCTCCGCGCCATCAGGGAGCGCGGCATCCTGCGTGCCTGCGTGGCGCCCAACGCGCCCTGGATGATCGAAGGGCCGGAGGGCAGCCGGCCGACCGGGTTCACCATCGACGTGGCCACGCAGCTCGCCGAGGACATCGGCGTGGAACTCGAGCTGGTACGCACGAGCGCGGCCGGCCTGATCGCGGCGGTGTTCGAGGGCGACTGCGACGTCATCCCGGGCGGCCTCGCGGCCACGCCCGACCGCGCTCTGTTCCTGCACTTCTCGGCGCCGATTGCCGCACACGACGTCGAGGCCGTTGGCGCCGCGGGCACGGCGACGTCGCTCGACGCGACGACCACGACCATCGGCGCCGTCGAGGGCTCGGCCGAACTGCAGGACGCCCGCCGGACCTTCACGAAGGCGACGATCCGGACGTTTGCCAGCCAGGCCGAACTCGGCGACGCCCTGCTGAAGCGGGAACTCCAGGTTGCCGTGGCCGCAGCGCCGTTTGCCGAGGTCGCGGAGAAACTGTCGTCGGGGGCGGTCGCGTCGCTCGGTACACCGCTGGCGCGCCGGCGTGAGTCGATGGCCGTGCGCCGGGGCGACCTCGAGTTCCTGGCCTATCTCGACACGTGGGTCCAGGCCCGCACCGACGAGGGATGGCTGGCGGCACGCAAGGCCGCGTGGTTCGATCGCATCGAGTGGCTCACACCGGCCGCTCCGGGCCAGTGAAGCGGCTCAACGCGCTGGCGCGGGCCCCGGGTCCGGTGCCGGCGTATCGAGCACCTTGCGCACCTGGGCGACGAGCGCAGTCGGGCTGAACGGCTTCGGGATCAGCGACACGTCGGCGGGCAGCAGGCCGCGGCCCGCGGCGGCGTCGCTGCTGTAGCCCGACATGAGCAGCACGCGCAGCCGCGGATCGCGCGCTCGCAGCTGGGCCGCAAGCTGCCGCCCGTTCATTCCGGGCATGACGACGTCGGTCACCAGCAGGTCGACGGGCGTGTCGGCGTCCTGCATGGCCCGCAAGGCGCGTTCGGGCGTGCTGGCGTGCAGCACCGTGTAGCCGTACGACTCCAGGGTGCGACGCACCAGTTCGAGCACGGCCGGCTCGTCCTCCACGAGGAGGATGCGCTCGTTCCCGTCCAGCCTGACCTGCTCGCGATCGGTCGGGCCCTGGGACCCCGCAAGGGCCGGCGCCCGGGGGAGCAGCACGAGGAACGTCGTGCCGTCGGGACCGGTCCGCTCCACCTCAACGTGTCCGCCGGCCTGCTGCACCGTCCCGAGGACGCTGCTCAGGCCGAGTCCGCTCCCCTCACCGGGCTGGCGGGTCGTGAAGAACGGCTCGAAGATGCGGGGCAACGCCGCCGGGTCGATACCACAGCCCGTATCGCTGACCCTCAGGGCCACGTACTCGCCCGGCGGCAGGGAGCCATACGCCGCCGCCGCCACCTCGCTCAACGAGACGTTGCTGAGCGACAGGTCGATCGCCCCGCTCCCCCTGATCGCGTCGCGGGCATTGGTCACCAGGTGGACGATCATTTGGTCGAGCTGCGACGGATCGATCCGCACCGGCCAGATGTCGGGGCCGAGCGAGAACCCGAAGCGGATCTCGTCGCCGGCGAGGCGCTGCAGCGTCCGGGCGAGGGCGGCAATCGCATGCGCCGGGTCCAGCACGATTGGATGGACGACGTCGCGGCGCGCGAACGTGAGCAACTGCCGCGTGATCACCGACCCCCGGGCCGCGGCGTCGAGGACGGCCTCGAGATCGGTGCGCAGCGGGTCGTTGGGCGGGAGCTGCTGCAGCACCAGGTGCGCGTGGCCGACGACCACGGTCAGCAGGTTGTTGAAGTCGTGCGCCACGCCACCGGCCAGGCGGCTGATCGACTCCACGCGGTGGGCCTGCCGGTGCTGGGCGTCGAGCGCCTCCCGCTCGAGTGCCGCCTGCCGCTGCTCGGTGATGTCCTCGGCCAGCCGCAGGAAGTGGGTCACCGTGCCGTCGGCGTCGCGCACGGGCGTGATGACCGCCCGCTCCCAGTAGACGCTGCCGTCCTTGCGTCGGTGCTCGTACTCGCCCCTCCACTCCTGCCCCGCGAGCAGCGCCGCGCGAATCTCGAAGCCGAGGCCGGCGTCGGCATGGCTGACGCGCAGGATCGAGTGGGTCTGGCCGCGCACCTGATCGCGCGAGAAGCCCGTGACCTCCTCGAAGCGCCGGTTCACGTACTCGATCCGCCCCCGGGTGTCGCTCACGCTCACGAGCGCCGGCAGGTGCTCGAGCGCCGCGACGAGTGACCGGACGTGCGCGTCGTCGTCGCGGCGGGCCTGCAGTTCCGCGGCGAGCTCGAGATTGCGGTGCTCGAGTTTCTTGATGAGCGACTCGTCGTACAGCCGGTAGGATGCGGTCTCGTGAGCCTCGTCGTCGGTCGCGCGCGGGGGCTGTCGCCCCTCTTCCTCCTCGAGCACCTCCGTGATCGCCCGGATCACTTCCTCGGCGGCCATCGACTTGACGAGGAACCGTGTGGCTCCCAACCGGCGCGCCAGCGCCGCGTCACGGGCACTCGTGTAGGTGCCGGTGTAGAAGACGAACGGTGCCCGCGCCAGCACCGGGTCGGCCTGGTGGGCACGGCACAGCGCGAAGCCGTCCATCTGCGGCATGAGGATGTCGGAGATGACGAGGTCCGGGGGCTCGCGTCGTGCACGCTCGAGTGCGTCGAGACCATTGGCCGCCTCGGTCACGGCGTGCCCGCTCGCGACGAGCAGGTCGCGCAGGCGCGACCGGCTTTCCGGTTCGTCGTCGACGATGAGGACGCGAGTCATGGGAGGCAGGGCGGCGGCCGCCGGTCCCTGCATTCTGACGAGTTTCGCCGGCAATGCAAGAGTTTGCAGACGCAACGCCATGGCCTCGCGCCGAGTGTGCACGTCAGTCCTGTAACTGCCTCCGTGCGCCCGCTGAGATGACACCGAGACGCCAGACAAAAGTCGCCGCGACGTGGAGTCTCTGGCTCGTGGGAGTGCTGATCGCCGCGTCCTGGGCGAGCCCGTTGCGCGCCCAGCCGACCGACGGACTCCAGGAGGCGTGGTCGGCAGTGGAGCCGCAACCACCTGTCAGCGTTCACGTACGCGATGCGGTGACGGGCGCGGCGCTCGGCGACGTCGTCGTCGCCTGCGGCGCCGGGCCGGCCGCGATCACGGATTCGTCGGGCATGGCGACCCTGCCCGGGTGCGCCGGGCCCCTGGACGTGAGCCGTGACGGCTACCTGCCGGTGCGACTGGACCGGCCTGCGTCGGGCCAGGCCGAGGTCGCGCTGGTGCCTGCCCGCCGGGCGGCCGAGAGCGTCACGGTGGTCGGGCCGGCGTCGGGGCAGACGGAAGCCGGAGTGCCGGCGCAGATTGCCGTCACGCGCGAGGACCTCGCGATGCTCCGCAGCGTGACCTTCGACGACCCGCTGCGCACGCTGCAGCAGCTCCCGGGTGTGGCCACGAGCGACGAACTGCGAGCCGAGCTGTCGGTGCGCGGCAGCCCGTTCCGACAGGTCGGCCTGGTGCTCGACGAGGTCAAGAGCCGGCTGCTGGTCCACACCGTGCGCGGCGTGGAGCAGACCGGATCGGTGGCCCTGCTGAACGCCGACCTCCTCGACGCGGCCACGCTGACCTCGGGTGCCGGGCCGCAGCGGTTCGGCAACACGGTGGGCGCCGAGCTCGGCATCCGCACGCGGGCCGGTCGCGCCGACGGCTTTCACGGACGGGGCATGGCCAGTGCGATCGCGGCCACCGGGTTCGTGGAGGGCCCGGTCGGCACCGACCGGGTCACGCTCATCGCCGGTGCACGACGCAGCTATGCGTCCTGGATCGTCCGCAAGGTCGACCCCGACGTGAGCGGCACGTTCGAGTTCACCGACGTGCAGGGCAAGATCGACGCGCGGCTCTCGTCTCGCCAGAGCGTGAGTGCGGGGCTGCTGGCTGGAACGTCCACCTACGACGAGCGCGGCCGGCGGAGCGGATCCAATGCGCTCGACGTGGGACGCAACGAGACGGCGATGGGCACGCTGGCCTGGCAGGCCCAGGTGGGATCGCGCTGGATCGTGCGACAGCGCGTGGCGGGTATCTCGAGCCGCTATCGCAATGCCAATCCCGACGATCGGCCGCTCGACCGTGGCACCGAGCACGAGTGGCTGTCGCGCTCGATCGTCGAATGGGCCCCTGCGCCCGCGTGGTCGCTGGACGGCGCGGCGCAGGTCCAGCACTTCACCAGTCGCGCCAGCTCCATCGTGTACGACCCGACGAGCCGCGATCCCGAACCGGAGGTCGCCACTACCGGCACGCAGACCCTGGCCGGCGGGCACCTCCACGCGCGCTGGTCGCCGCATCGCGCGGTGACGGTCGGCAGCGGGATACGGGTCGATCGGGTGATCGACCTCGAGACGTTTGCCGGCGGCTGGGTCCAGGGACAGGTGGCCCTGTCACCGGCCGTCGTGGTGACCGGCGCGATCAGCCGGCACGGCCAGGCGCCCGACGTGCTCCAGCGCTTCGGACCCGCGGGGACGCCGGACCTGGTGTTCGAGCGCGCGACCCTCGTGGATGGCGGCCTGGCCTGGCGGCGTGGGGCGTGGGGGGTGGCCGCCAACGTGTACGCCCGCCGCGAGAGCGACGGCCTCGACACGCCGGACCGCCAGTTCCGCCTGACGCCCGACGGACGCGTCACCGGGGGAAACCCCAGGGCGCCGTGGACCAACGCGCTCAGCGGACGCGCGCGCGGCCTCGAACTGCTCGTCCGCCGGCAATCCGCGCCCGGCGTTGGCGGCATACGGTGGTCGGGGTGGATCGGGTATGGCGTCGGCCGCGCCCGATACGCCAGCGACCTCGACCCGGCGTTCCCCGGCGCCTTCGAACAGCGGCACCTGCTGACCGTCTCGGCGACCGCGCAGGTCGGCGCCCGCTGGGACGTCAGCGGCACGTTGCGCCTGGCCACCAACTGGCCGTACGACGGCTGGTACGAGACGCGTGCGGACGGGCGCGTCTACCTCTCGGCCCAGCGCAACGACCTGCGCATCCCCGACTACGGGCGCCTGGATCTGCGTGCCCGCTACCGCGTGGCCCTGCCGCACGGCCGGCTGCTGCTCTTTGCCGAGGTCATCAACGCGACCAACGCGGAGAACCTCCGCCAGGTGAGCGCGTCGATCGACCCGCGCACGGGCGCCGTGGGCCGCCTGTCGGAGCGGCAGTTGCCGATCATTCCTGCCATCGGCGCGGCGTATGAGTTCTGACCTCCAGTAATGCCGCCATGCCGGGAATGCTGCGAATGCTGCCTTCGCCCTTCCCTCCTCATCTGCGCCCAGCGTCAGGCGTCATGCGTCATGCGCCAGCCGTTCGTCCTTCGTCCATGCCTCGGCATTGTCGGCATTCGGCATCGCGGCATTTGCGTTCCGTATACTGGTCAGTCATGACCGCTGCTTCGTCCTCACCCAAGAAGATCGTCCTGGCCTACTCCGGCGGGCTCGACACGTCCGTGATCCTCCCCTGGCTCAAGTCGCGCTACCCGGGCGTGAAGCTCTACGCGTTTGCCGCCGAACTCGGGCAGGGCGACGAGCTCGAGGCCATCGAGGACAAGGCGAGGAAGAGCGGCGCCGACGCCGTGCTCGTGAAGGACCTGCGCAAGGAATTCGCCGAGGAGTACTGCTTCCCGATGCTGCGCGCGCACGCCACGTACGAGCAGGACTACCTGCTCGGCACGAGCATCGCGCGGCCGCTGATCGCCAGGCACCAGGTGCTCTACGCGCAGAAGGTCGGGGCCGATGCGGTGGCGCACGGCGCGACGGGCAAGGGCAACGACCAGGTGCGCTTCGAGCTCACGTACCAGGCGCTGAACCCGGCGCTGAAGATCGTGTCGCCGTGGAAGGACCCGCAGTTCCTCGAGGACGGCCTCACCGACCGCGAGACCGCGATCGACTACGCACGCAAGCACGGGATTCCGATCCTGCAGACCAAGAAGAAGATCTACTCGCAGGACCGGAACCTGTGGCACATCAGCCACGAGGGCGCCGAGATCGAGGACCCGGCGGCCGAACCCAACGAGCGCGTCTACACGATCTCCGTCCCGCCGTCCAAGGCGCCCAACCGTGCCGAGTACGTCACCGTGGACTTCGAAGCGGGCGTGCCGGTGGCGGTGAACAAGAAGAAGTTCCACGGCAAGGGCCATGCGCTCATCGCCCTGCTCAACGAGATCGGCGGCCGGCACGGCGTGGGTCAGGTGACGCTGGTCGAGAACCGCCTGGTGGGCATGAAGAGCCGCGGCGTGTACGAGACGCCGGGCGGCACCATCCTCTACGAAGCGCACAAGGCCCTCGAGCAGATCTGCCTCGAGCGCGAGCTCTATCACGAGAAGCAGCGCATCGCCCTGAAGTACGGGGAGCTCGTGTACTACGGCCAGTGGTTCCACCCGCTGCGCGAGGCGCTGCAGGCGTTCGTGGATCACGCCAGCCAGGTGGTGACCGGCCAGGTGAAGGTGAAGCTGTACAAGGGTCGCGCCACGGCCGTCAGCGCCACCTCGCCGCTGTCGCTGTACGACACGCGCCTGGCCAGCTTCGCCATGGCCGACTACGACGTGACGGCCGCTCGCGGCTTCATCGATCTGTTCGGCCTGCCGATGAAGGTCCGGGGCCTGCGCCAGCAGCCCTGATCGGTCGCGCACGCCAGGCCCCGGCCTTGCCGCTCGACACGGCCGGCCGGGGCTCCACCCTTGGATAGCTAAAGGTCTCGGGCACCGCGCCGATGTGGGTCGGAGGACGCGTGCGTCCCACGATTCCCGATGCCCGACGCTTCCCCACCGTCGGCACGGCGCGCCAGCGAGCTGCTGCTCGGTGCCGTGCTGGTGCTGTGCACCCTCGCCCTGCTGACCCTGATCGCGCGGGCGGCGGGGGCGCCCGAGGGCCCGCTCGCCCTGCGCATCCACGCCCTCACCGTGGTGCTGCTCGCGGCCGCGGTGGGCGGGTTGCTGGCCAGCCGGCGGGAACGCCACGCTGCCGCCACGCGCCTGGCGTCGATCGCACTGGCCGGCGGAGGCGTCGCGCTGATCGGCCGGCTCGCGCTCGACGTGTTGGCCGGTGTTGCGCCGGGCTGGCTGGCAACCTCCGAGTTCCTGCTGCCCGCACGCCAGGCGACGCTGTGCGTGCTGGTCATCGCCCTCATGACGCGCACCCCGGCCCGGCTGACCGCCGGCGCCCCGGACCGGGCGGCGCTCCTCCAGACATGGGGCAGCCTCCTGCTCGCCTTCCTGGCCACGACCAGCCTGGTCACGTGGGCGGCCGAAGGGGCCGAGGACAGCTGGCTGCGCTTCCTCGTGATGTCGCCACAGTTCGCGGTGTGCAGCCTGCTGGTCTCGGCGGCCATCCTGCAGGAACGCGCGCGCAGCGGCCAGGCGACCTGGCCGCGCTGGCTGCCGGCGACGATCGTCGTCTTCGTGGGTGCGTGCACCGTGATCTTCGCGCAGGCCCTCAGCTCGCAGGAGGAAGCGAGCGTGCGGCGACAGGCCGCAGCCGAGGCACGGCGGCTTCGCGACGCCCTGAGCCAGCAGGTCGTGCAGCTGCAGGGCGGACTGCACCGGATGCGCGCCCGCTATGCCGCCGGCTCGGTGGCCACGCGGGAGGCATGGGAGGCCGACGCCACCGAGGCGATCGCCAGCCACGGCGGCGTCGTGACGGCGATGACGGTGTCGGCGCACGACGGCACGCCGATCTGGTTGGCGCCGCGCCACCAGCAGTCGCGCATCCTGCGGGAGCCGCCGCTCCGGCAGCCGGCCTGCCGCGCCGCGCTCGCGCGGGCGACCGAGCGGACGGTGGCGGCCGCGTGCACCCCCGGCAGCTCGGTGGAGTTCTCGTTGCTGCTGACGCTGGCCCCGGCTCGTGGCGCAGGGCCCCGGGTGCTCACGGCGACCTACGACATCGGGCGCCTGCTGCCGCGAGTGACCCAGGGCTCGCCCTACGCCGTCCACGTCACGGGCCAGCAGGCCGAAGCCGCCGTCCACACGCACCTGGCGCCGGCGGGCGGCGGATGGTTCGGCGGCGGTGTCGAGGACGTCTCCTCGATCGCCCTCCCCGGGGGAGCGGCCCTGCAGTTGCGCGTGGCGCCCACGGCACTCCTGCTCGACGAACAGAAGAGCGGGCTGCCTCGGCTGGTCCTCGTGCTGGGACTCCTCCTCGCGGGCGTGGCGGGTGCGGCAACCCGCATCTACGCCGTCGGCCGCGCACACGCCGAAGCCCTCAGCACGAGCAATGCGTCGCTGCAGGCCTCGTTCAAGGCCCTCGCGATGGTGCGCGACCAGTTGATGGCCTCCGAGGTCCAGTTCCGCGGGCTGTTCCTGACCTCGCCGCTCGGGCTGATGCTGACGCGTGGCGAGCGGCAGGTGGAGCACGCCAACCCCGCACTGCTCGACCTGCTCGGCTACTCCATCGACGAGTTGTCGGCCATCGCCCCCGAGGACCTGCTGACCGACCGGTCGCTCATCGAGCGACAGGCCGAGGAACTGCGCGTCAGGGGTTCGTACGGCCCGTATCGCACCCGGCTGCTCGCCAGGGGTGGTGTGGAGGTGCCGGTCCTGCTCACCGGCACGCTCATGCGCGACGCCCAGGGCGTTCCGATGGTGTGGTCCTTCGTGCAGGACAACACCGTGGAAGCGGTGGCCGAGGCCGACCGCGCCCGTTACCTGGCCGAACTCGAGAAGCAGGCCGTCGAACTGGCGCAGGCCCGCGACACGGCGCTCGCGGCCACGGCCGCCAAGAGCGGGTTCCTGGCGACGATGAGCCACGAGATCCGCACGCCGATGAACGGCATCATCGGGATGACGGGCCTGCTGCTCGACACGCCCCTCACCACGGAACAGCGCGAGTTCGCCGAGGCCGTCCGGGGCTCGGCCGAGCACCTGCTCACGCTGATCAACGACATCCTCGACTTCTCGAAGATCGAGGCCGGCAAGCTCGCACTGGAGGACGTGGACTTCGAGCCGAGGACCATCCTCGAGGACGCCCTCGACCTGGTGGCCGAGCCGGCGCGCCGCAAGGGCCTCGAACTCGGCGGCTTCGCGGCGCCCGACGTGCCGTTCCTCGTGAAGGGCGATCCCGGACGCATGCGCCAGGTGCTGCTGAACCTGCTCAGCAACGCCGTCAAGTTCACGGCGCAGGGGTCGGTCAGCGTGCGCACCACGGTGGACGAGGCGATTGGCTCGCGCGTCACCGTGCGCTTCGAGGTGATCGACACGGGAGTCGGCATTCCCTCGCACGTGCAGCAGCGCCTCTTCCAGCCGTTCACGCAGGCCGACGCTTCCACCACGCGCAAGTACGGCGGCACCGGGCTCGGCCTCGCCATCTGCCGGCAACTCGCCGAGGCGATGGGCGGCGAGGTCGGCGTCCGCAGCATCCCCGGCCAGGGCAGCACCTTCTGGTTCACGGTGCGCGTGGAGCGCAGCGCCACGGCCCACGACGGCGTGCTCACCGCGCAGCTCCGGGGCCGTCGCGCCCTGTGCGTGGACGACCACGAGATCAGCCTGCACGTGTTCCGCAACCTCTTGATGGCCTGGGGTGTGGACGTCACGTGTGTCGGCACCCCGCAGGCGGCCATGGCCGCGCTCGACGAGGCCGACGCCGAGGCCCGCCCCTTCGACTTCGCGATCCTCGACCAGCAGATGCCGGGTATCGACGGCTTCACGCTGGGCGACCTGATTCGCCGTCGGCCGGCGACGCGGCGGATGCCGCTGCTGCTCACCTCGTCGGTCGTCCTGCCGGGCGGGCTCGACGAAGCCATGGCGCGCGGGTTCGTCGGGCTGGTCACCAAGCCCGTGAAGAAGCGCTATCTGCTGCAGGCGCTGACCGGCGCACTCGGCCTCGCCGCCGCGTCCGTGCCCGCGGCCATCACGCCGGGGCCCGCGGCCACCGGCCACGGCTCGTCCCCCGGCCGGCGCCTGCGGGTGCTGCTGGCCGAGGACAATCCCGTCAACCAGCGCGTCGCCGTGCGCATGCTCGACAAGCTGGGCCACCGCGTGGACGCGGTCGGCAATGGACTCGAAGCCGTCGAGGCGCTGGGACGCCTGCCCTACGACCTGGTGCTGATGGATTGCCAGATGCCCGAGTGCGATGGCTACCAGGCCACCGCGCTGATTCGCCAGCGCGAGGAAGCCGGCGCCACGCGTACCCCCATCGTCGCGCTCACGGCCAACGCGATGGAGGGCGACCGCCAGCGCTGCCTCGACGCCGGCATGGACGACTACCTTCCCAAGCCGCTCCGGTTCGACGACCTGCGCGCCCTGGTCGAACGGTACGCGGCGCGCCCGCCCGCGGCCGAGCCGCCACCGGCGCCGATGGCGTCGATCGAGACACGCGTGCACTGAACGACGCGAAATCCTCCAGCGCGAAGGTAGGGCGCGGTGTCCCACCGCGCCGTTGGCTGACGGCGTCGACTCACGGCGCGGGCGGAGACCGCGCCCTACCTCGGTACTCTCACATGGCTGCGACGGCGGCCAGGAGGCGGTCGATCTCGGCGGGCGTCGTGTAGCAGGCGGCACCGACGCGCACCAGGCCATCCTCGGCATGACCGAGACGCTCCACGAGCGTCTGCGCGTAGAAGTCGCCCGACGACACGAACAGCCCATCGTCGACCAGCGCCGCCGCGACGTCGTGGCTCGCGCGGCCGGCGAGGACGAAGGAGACGGTGGGCGTCCGCGGGGTGCCTGGCGGACGCCCGAAGCGCGTCACGCCGGCGATCGTCCCGAGCCCATCCCACAGCCGACGGACCAGCGACTCGGCATCGTCGTGCAGCAGGGTGTACGCCGCCTCGAGCCCCTGTCGCAGGCCAGCCGCCTCGTCGACGGGCCCGGCGATCGACGCCAGGAAGCGGACGGCCGCAGCAGCGCCCACGATGCCCTCGTGGCTCTGCGTGCCGGTCTCGAGCGAATCGGGTGGCATCGCCGGAGCCGGCCGCAGCTTCGGCAGCGTGAGCGACGCGATCAGGTCGGGCCTCGCGCACAGGATGCCCTGGTGCGGCCCGTAGAACTTGTAGGACGAACAGGCGAGCAGGTCGCAGCCGATGGCCTGCACGTCCACGAGCGCATGCGGCGCATAGTGCACGGCATCGACGAACACCAGGGCACCGGCCTCGTGCGCGAGCCGGCTGGCGGTGGCGACGTCGGAGATGGTGCCGATCGCGTTGGACGCCGCACCGATCGCGAGCAGTCGCGTGCGGGCCGACAGCGTCGCGGCCAGCGCCGCCATGTCGAGCGACGCGCCGTCGGCCGCCAGCGGCACGGTGCGGACGACGAGGCCCCGCTCGGCGGCGGCGTATCGCCACGGATCGACGTTGCCGTGGTGGTCCAGTTCGGTCACGACGATCTCGTCGCCCTCGCTCCACGCGCGCGCCAGGGCACGGGCCACGTGGAACGTGATGGTCGTCATGTTCTGGCCGAAGCTGACCCACTCGGGCCCGGGCGCGTTGAAGAACGCCGCGTACACGCGGCGCGCGTCGAGCAGGAGCGCGTCGGTCTCCTGGCTGGTCGGATACACCCAATGGGTGTTGGCGTTGTGGTGCAGCAGGTAGTCGGCCATGGCGTCGACGACCGACTGCGGCACCTGCGTGCCGCCGGGCCCGTCGAAATAGGCGACGGGACGACCGGCATGCACGCGGCGAAGGGCGGGAAACTGCGAACGGGCCGATTCCATACGGCCTACAGCCTACAGCCTACAGCCTGCCGGACGCCGCTCTGGGTGCGCAGGGCTGTGGACACGTAGGCTGCAGGCTTGCAGGCTGCAGGCTCTACGCCTTCCTCGAGATCTGCATCCCGTAGAACGACCGGTACACGAAGTACGCCGAGACGAGGAAGAACCCCACCGTGAGCACGAGCGTCAGGGGCGTGTGGCTGTAGCCCTCGCCCTTCATGCTCACGGCCAGCTCCACGGCCAGCAGGCCGAACAGCGTCGTGAACTTGATCACGGGGTTCATGGCCACCGACGAGGTGTCCTTGAAAGGATCGCCAACCGTGTCGCCCACGACCGTGGCGTCGTGCAGCGGCGTGCCCTTCATCTTCAGCTCGGTCTCGACGATCTTCTTCGCGTTGTCCCACGCGCCGCCGGCGTTGGCCATGAAGATCGCCTGGTAGAGGCCGAACAGCGCGATCGACACGAGGTAGCCGATGAAGAAGAAGGGCTCGTAGAAGGCGAAGGCCAGCGTGCCGAAGAAGACGCCGAGGAAGATGTTGAACATCCCCTTCTGTGCGTACTGGGTGCAGATGGCCACCACCTTGCGGCTGTCCTCCACCGAGGCCTTCTCGGCGCCGGCGTCGAGATTGATGTTGGCCTTGATGAACTCCACGGCCCGGTAGGCGCCGGTGGTCACGGCCTGCATCGAGGCGCCGGTGAACCAGTAAATGATCGAGCCGCCCGTGATCAGGCCGAGCAGGAACGGCGGGTGCAGGATCGAGAGGCGGGCGACCAGTTCGGGCCGCAGCCCCTCGGTGAGCACCATCACGATCGAGAAGATCATCGTGGCCGCGCCGACCACCGCCGTGCCGATGAGCACCGGCTTGGCCGTGGCCTTGAAGGTGTTGCCGGCGCCGTCGTTCTCCTCGAGGAACTGCTTGGCCGACTCGAAGTTCGGCGTGAAGCCGAAGTCCTTCTTGATCTCGGCGCCGATGCCCGGGATCGCCTCGATCGTGGAGAGTTCGAAGACCGACTGCGCGTTGTCGGTGACCGGACCATAGGAGTCCACGGCGATGGTCACCGGCCCCATTCCGAGGAAGCCGAAGGCGACCAGGCCGAAGGCGAACACGGCGGGCGCGACCATCAGCACCGCGAGCCCCATCTCGCTGACGTAGTACCCCACGCCCATGAGGACGACGATGGCCAGGCCGAGCCAGTAGGCCGAGAAGTTGCCGGCCACCAGGCCCGACAGGATGTTCAGCGACGCGCCGCCCTCCTCCGAGCTGCTGACGACCTCGCGCACGTGGCGTGAATCCACCGACGTGAAGATCTTCACGAGTTCGGGGATGATCGCGCCGGCCAGCGTGCCGCACGTGATGATGCTGGCGAGCTTCCACCACAGCGTCGCGTCGCCGCCGATCGTCGGGATCAGCAGGTACGACGTGATGTAGGTGAGCACCACCGACACCCCCGAGGTGATCATCACCAGGCTGGTCAGCGGGTGCTCGAAGTTCATTCTCGCCGCGGTGCCGTACTTGGCCTTCGCGATGGCCTCGTTGATGAAGTAGGACAGGCCGCTGGCGACCACCATGATGATGCGCATCATGAAGATCCACACGAGCAGCTGCACCTGCACCAGCGGTTCGCGCACGGCGAGCATGATGAACGTGATGAGCGCCACGCCCGTGACGCCGTAGGTCTCGAAGCCGTCGGCGCTCGGCCCCACCGAGTCGCCCGCGTTGTCGCCCACGCAGTCGGCGATGACGCCGGGATTACGGGCATCGTCTTCCTTGATCTTGAAGACGATCTTCATCAGGTCGGAGCCGATGTCGGCGATCTTGGTGAAGATGCCGCCCGCGATGCGCAGGGCCGCGGCGCCGAGCGACTCGCCGATGGCGAACCCGATGAAGCAGGGGCCCGCGTAGTCGGCCGGCACGAACAGCAGGATGATCAGCATCAGCAGCAGCTCGACCGAGATGAGCGCCATGCCGATACTCATGCCGGCCTTGAGCGGAATCGCGTAGCAGGGGAAGGGCTTGCCCTCGAGCGCGGCAAAGGCCGTGCGCGAGTTGGCGAAGGTGTTCACGCGGATGCCGAACCAGGCCACGCCGTAGGAACCCGCCATGCCGACCAGTGAGAACAGCAGGATCACCGCGACCTTCAGCGGCGGGAACCCGTAGGCGTCGGCGCCGGTGACCGGGTCCACGGTGTGGGCCAGGCGGCCGAAGTACACCAGGACGATGGCACCGATGAAGATCCAGAGGATCAGCAGGAAGCGGCCCTGCTGCTGCAGGTAGGCCTTGCAGGTCTCGTAGATCAGCTCCGACACCTCGCGCATCGAGCGATGCACGGGCATGCCCTTGAGCTGCTGGTAGATGCTCAGGCCGAAGAGCAGGCCGAGCGCGCTCACGAACAGCCCGACGAGCAGCAACGTGTGACCGCCGACGCCGAGGAACTGCGCCGAGTTGAGATCGGGGAGGACCAGGTTGGCCTCGCCACCGGGGCGATGCTCCTGGGCCAGGGCCGGGGCGGCGGCCAGCAGGCCCGCCACCAGGGTCAGTGCACTCGTGACCAGACTACGTACGACAGGCATCGGATTCGTGTCTCGTGAACCGGCGACTCCCCTTTGGCGCCCGACAAAGGCCGCGTCCGGGTACGGGGTCGCCATAAGCCGGCCGAGATTGTGTCATAAGCACCGGCTCGGGGCGCAAGGCGCAGGGAATGACGCCTGATGCCTCATGCCTGATGCCGGGCGTTCGGCGTTCGGCGTTCGGCGTTCGGCGTTCGGCGTTCGGCGTTCGAAGCATCAAGCATCCGGCATTAGGCGTTATGATGCCCGGACCTCTCACGGACGGAGCAACCGGATGGTCTGGTGGTACTGGGTGGTCCTCGGCCTGCTGTTGGCGGGGCTGGAGTTGGCGACCCCTGGCGGGTTCTTCCTGCTGTTCTTCGGCGTCGGCGCGCTGCTGGTCGGCTTCCTGACGATGGCGGGGGCGTCGGGACCGGCCTGGGTGCAGTGGCTGCTGTTCACCGTGCTGTCGCTGGCGGCCCTGGTGTTCTTCAGGGCCCCCCTCCTGCGTTTGATGGAAGCAAGGACACCCCGATCCGGCGACGTCGACTCCCTGCGCGGCGAGGTCGCGGTCGCCATGGACGGCATCCCGGCGGGCGGGCTGGGGCGCGCGCAGCTGCGCGGCACGGTCTGGACCGCCCGGAATCTCGGAACCGACCCGATCGCGCCAGGCGAGCGGTGCCTGGTCACGTCGGTCGACGGTCTCACCATCTCGATCCGCCGCGAAGGAGCGCTCTGACCCGTGGAAGGCCTCATCGTCCTCATCATCTTCGCGATCCTGGTCCTGATCATCGTCGCCAAGACCGCGATCGTCGTCCCGCAGCAGAGCGCCTACGTGGTGGAGCGCCTCGGGCGTTACGCCGGCACGCTCGACGCCGGCTTCCACATCCTGGTGCCGTTCATCGACGTCGTCCGCTACAAGCACTCCCTCAAGGAGACGGCGATCGACATCCCGGCGCAGGTCTGCATCACGCGCGACAACGTGCAGGTCGGCGTGGACGGCGTGCTGTACCTGAAGGTGCTCAATCCCGAGCGCGCGTCGTACGGCATCTCCGACTACCACTTCGCGATCTCGCAGCTCGCGCAGACGACGCTGCGCAGTGAGGTCGGCAAGATCGACCTCGACAAGACCTTCGAGGAGCGCACCAACATCAACACGGCGGTCGTGAGCGAGGTGGACAAGGCCACCGACCCGTGGGGCGTGAAGGTGCTGCGCTACGAGATCAAGAACATCACGCCGCCCTCCGACGTGCTGGCCGCGATGGAGAAGCAGATGCGGGCCGAGCGCGAGAAGCGCGCGGTGATCCTCACGTCGGAAGGCCAGCGTGACGCGGCGATCAACAACGCCGAGGGCGCCAAGCAGGAAGTGATCAAGGCCTCGGAAGCGCGGCGTCAGCAGCAGATCAACGAGGCGGAAGGCCAGGCGTCGGCGATCATGGCCGTGGCGCGCGCGACCGCCGAGGGCATCCGCGAGGTCGCGTCCGCGATGCAGGCGCCCGGCGGCACCGAGGCGGTCCAGTTGCGCGTGGCCGAACAGTACATCGCCCAGTTCGGCAACCTGGCGCAGAAGACCAACACGATGATCGTCCCCGCCACCACCAGCGACATCTCGTCGATGATCGCCACGGCGATGCAGGTGGTGAAGAAGACGTCGTAGGGACCGGGTACCGGGTACCGGGTACCGGGTACCGGGGCTGGTAGGGCCCGCTCGCCGAGCGGGCCGTCGCCGCGCCCTACCTCTGGTCTGTCGCGATGACCACGCGGTTGCGTCCGGCCTTCTTGGCTGCATAGAGCGCCTGGTCGGCGGCCTCGATCCAGGCGTGCAGGTCGAGGCCCGACCGCCACGGGGCGATGCCGGCGCTGAAGGTGACGCGGAAATGCTGGTCCGGGCCGGCCGCGTGCTCGAGCGTGGCGAACTCCGCCAGGAGCCGGCTGACGAGGCGCTGCGCGTCCTCAGCCGACAACTGGTCGAGCAGCACCCCGAACTCCTCGCCGCCGTACCGGCCGATGACGTCGGTACGACGGAGGTGCTGCCGCAGCGTCGCGGCCAGCGTGGCCAGCACGCGGTCCCCCGCCTGGTGGCCGTAGACGTCGTTGACCTGCTTGAAGTGGTCCACGTCGAGCAGCACGAGCGAGGCGGGCCCGGCGCCCGAGCGCTGGCGCCGGTCGATCGCCTGCTGCACCTGCTCCATGAACCACGCGTGCGTGAGCAGGCGTGTGAGGCCGTCGCGGTGCAGCAGGCTCTTGAGGAACCGGGCGCGCTCGAGCCGCGTGCCGACCGCCGAGGCCAGCAGGGCCGGGTGGACCGGCTTGGTGAGGTGCTCGTCGCCCCCGGCCTTGGCCGCGCGAATGCGCGACTCCATCTCGCCTTCCGACGTGAGGAAGATGATGGGCAGGGCCGCGTGCTGCTCGTGCTGCCTCACCAGGCGCGCCAGGTCGTAGCCCGACACCTCGGGCAGGTTCACGTCCATCAGCAGCAGTTCGGGCTGGAACGTCGCCATGTGCTCGGAGAACCGGCGGGGCGACTCGCAGACGTCCACCTGGTAACCGGCCGACTCGAGGACGGTGCGCGCGAAGGCTGCGTGGAACTCGTCGTCTTCGACGACGAGGATGCGGGGGATCTCGGCCTGGCTGCCCTCGAGCATCTGCAGGAGCTTGCGGTAGGCCGGTTCGATCTCGGCCGGCTTGGTGTAGCAGGCGTCGGCGCCGGCGTGGATGGCCTCGGCCAGGTCCAGGAAGTCGCCGGCGGCGCTCAACATGAGGATCGCGGCATGGCCGCCCTCGTCCTTGCGGCGGGCATACTCGACCACGTCGTACCCGGCGCCGTCGGGCAACCGGACGTCCACGAACAGGCCGTCGGGCAGGCGCTCGTCGATGCAGGCGCGGGCCTCCTCGCAGGTCGAGGCCTCGCGGACGGCGATGCCCTCGTGCGCGAGCACCGAGGCCAGCAGGCGCCGGGTGTCCTGATCCTCGTCGACCAGCAGGACGTCCAGACCCCGACGCGGCGGATCGGCCGGAGGCGGTGCCGCCGCGAGTGCCGCCGGCACGTCGGCGACCGCGGCGCCCTCGGTGAAGAGGGCGCTCAGCCTGTCACGAACGCTGCGCCAGCGGGCGACGTCCTCGGTGGAGGGCGGGGAGTGGTCCCGCAGGAGCTCGTCGCAACGGCGCTCGGCCTCCCGGGCCAGGCTGCTGATCTGGGGCCGTTGGTAGGTCGCCCCGGCGCCGGCGAGCTTGTGGAAGTGCCGCTTGAGGTCAGCCAGCGTGGCGGCGGTCCCTCGATCGAGGCGCTCCAGCGTCTCGTCGATGTCGGCGAGGCGACTGGGACCTCCTCGCAGGAACTCGGCCTGCAGTTGGCGGAACTCCTCGTCCCAGGTGCTCATGTCCACGCGGAAAGACCGGCGCCATCCTATCACCCCAAAGTTCATGGGTTGAGCTTTGCGCCTCGAGCCTCGAGCCCTGCCGTCCTGCGCCCTGAGCCAGATTGACCAGCCCCTGCCGCAGTGCTAGCGTGGTGTGTTCGGCGAGCGCCACGCGAAAGTGGCGGAACTGGCAGACGCGCCGGACTTAGGATCCGGTGGCCGAAAGGCCGTGCGGGTTCGAGTCCCGCCTTTCGCACCAGACTTCGCTCGCTTCGCGAGCTTCGTCTGGGTGAACCCGGGCGCTTGCTTCGCGAGCTTCGTCTGGGTGAACCCGGGGCGCTTGCTTCGCGAGCTTCGTCTGGGAGATCCCGAACGTGTGCCTGCGAGCTGCGTCGGGGACGCCCCGGGCGTTCGCTCGACGCGTGCTGTCCAGGCCCGATGCACCCGGTCCCCGGGCGATTTCCGTTTCCCGATTCCCGCTACCCGATACCCGAGCCCCCATGAAGGTCGAACTCACCGACGTCAGCGAAACCAAGAAGACCCTGAGCGTGGAAGTCCCCGAGGAGGTGGTCGAGGCGGAAGTCGCCCGCATCTCGCTCCGGTACGCCCGCGCAGCCCGACTCCCGGGCTTCCGGCCCGGCAAGGCGCCCGTGCAGGTCGTCCGTCGGCGGTTCCGCGACGAGATCCTGCATGACGTGGCGCACGACCTGGTGCCGCGCGTGGTGGGCGACGCCCTGCGTGACAGGGGCGTCCAGCCGGTCGATACGCCGAAGGTGCGGGACCTCCAGCTCGAAGAGGGCAAGCCGCTCACGTTCACGGCGGCCATCGAGACGGCGCCGGCGGTGGACCCGGGCGACCTGTCCACGCTGGTGGTCCAGCGCCCCGAGATGCCGGTCGCCGACACCGACGTCGATCAGGCGCTGTCGCGCCTGCGCGACCGCCTGGCGCGGATGGAGCCGGTCGAGGATCGACCAGCCGAGGCGGGCGACACGGTCGTGATGAACCTGTCGCGTCGGCGCCTCACGGGACCCCAGGGCGCCGCCATCGAGCCCGAGGAGCCCGAGAGCCACCAGGGCGTTTCGGCCGAGATCGGGGCGGCGGCCAACCCCCCGGGATTCGACGACCAGCTGATCGGGGTGACGGCCGGGGTGTCCAAGGCGTTCGAGGTCACCTTCCCGGCCGACTACGAGGTCGAGGAGATGGCCGGGGCGCGCGTGGAGTACGCCATCGAGGTGACGGCGTTGCGCCGCCGGGTGCTGCCGACCCTGGACGACGAGTTTGCCAAGGATCTCGGGGAGTTCCAGACGCTGGACGACCTGCGCGGGCGCATCCGGCAGGACCTCGAGCAGGATGCGGACCGCGAACGCACGCGCCGCATGCGGCAGCAGCTGCTCGAGCAGCTGGCGGGCCGGATGACGGGGGAAGTGCCGGAGGGGATGGTGGCCCGCGAGGTGGACCGGCGGGTCGAGGAGTTCGCGCGCCGGTTGATGGACCAGGGCGTGGACCCGCGGCAGGCCGCCATCAACTGGGAGGAGTTCCGGGGCCAGCAGCAGGATCCGGCCGTGGCGACGGTGCGGAGCGTGCTGGTGCTCGACGAGATCGTGCGGCGCGAGGGGCTGGAGGTATCGGAAGACGAGCTGGATGCCGATATCTCGGGATATGCGACGCGGGCGGGCCGGACGCTGGCGGAGGTGAAGGCGCAGCTGGCGCAACAGGACCAGCTCGACAGCATCCGGACGGGCCTGCTGCGGGAGAAGGCCGTGGCGCACGCGATGTCGCGTGCTACGATCGCCGGTGCGTGAGTTTCGCGCCCACCCCGACCGTTTTCTTCCCGTTACGATGACGAGTGGACTGCCCGGTGTGCCGGGCGCAGGCAACCCGCCCGCGGCGCTGTCGCCGGGGGGCGACCGGACGGCCGGGGCGGCCGTCCCTACCCAACGACTGATCCCATGACCGATCCGCGCATGCAGCTGGTCCCGATGGTGGTCGAACAGACCAACCGCGGAGAGCGGGCGTACGACATCTTCTCGCGCCTCCTGAAGGACAGCATCATCTTCATCGGGACGCCGATCGACGACACGGTCGCGAGCCTGGTGATCGCGCAGATGCTGTTTCTCGAGGCCGAGGATCCCGAGCGCGACATCCTGCTGTACATCAACAGCCCGGGCGGGTCGATCACGGCCGGCCTGGCCATCTACGACACGATGCAGTACATCCGCCCCGACGTGCAGACGTATTGCCTCGGGCAGTGCGCCTCGTTCGGCGCGGTGCTGTTGGCGGGGGGAACCAAGGGCAAGCGGTTCGCGCTGCCCAACTCGCGCATCCTGATCCACCAGCCGTGGGTGCAGGGCGGCGTCGGCGGCCAGGCGACCGACATCGACATCCACGCCAAGGAAATCCTGCGGATGCGACACCGGCTCAACGAGATCCTGGCCGAGCACACGGGCCAGCCGATCGAGCGGCTGCAGGCCGACACCGAGCGCGATTACATCATGTCGGCCGAGCAGGCGCGCGAGTACGGTATCATCGACGATGTCCTCCGCAAGCACAGCTGACCCTCGCGTGTCCGCCCCAGTGTCGCGGCGCGCGCCGATCCGGTGACGCGAGACGAGTCCGATCCCATGGTGAAGAAGAACGGCGAGAACGAAGTGCTCCGGTGCTCGTTCTGCAACAAGGATCAGAACGACGTCCGGAAGCTGATTGCCGGCCCCACGGTCTTCATCTGCGACGAGTGTGTCGAGGTCTGCAACGACATCATCGCCGACGACAACCGGTTCGAGGCCAAGGGCACGCGCTCGTCGCTGCCGACGCCCCAGGAGATCAAGAAGTTCCTCGACGAGTACGTGATCGGCCAGGAGCAGACCAAGAAGCGGCTGGCCGTCGCGGTCTACAACCACTACAAGCGGATCGAGATCGGCAAGCAGGCCCGCGGCCGCAACGAGGTCGAGCTCCAGAAGTCGAACATCCTGCTCATCGGGCCGACGGGCACCGGCAAGACGCTGCTGGCGCAGACGCTCGCGCGCCTGCTGTCGGTGCCGTTCACGATCGTCGACGCCACGACGCTCACCGAGGCGGGCTACGTCGGCGAGGACGTCGAGAACATCATCCTCAAGCTGCTCCAGGCCGCCGGCGGCGACATCGAGAAGGCGCAGCAGGGGATCATCTACATCGACGAGGTCGACAAGATCTGCCGCAAGGACGAGAACCCGTCGATCACGCGTGACGTGAGCGGCGAGGGCGTCCAGCAGGCGCTGCTGAAGATCCTCGAGGGCACGGTGGCCAACGTGCCGCCCCAGGGCGGGCGCAAGCACCCGCACCAGGAGTTCTTCCAGGTCGACACGACCAACATCCTGTTCATCTGCGGCGGGGCGTTCGTCGGGCTCGAGAAGGTGATCGAGCGGCGCGTGGGCAGGAAGACGCTGGGGTTCAAGGCCGAGGTGTCGCAGTTCCAGGGCAAGGACGTCGGGACGACGCTGGAGCAGCTCGAGCCGCAGGACCTGATCAAGTACGGCCTCATCCCGGAGTTCGTCGGGCGCCTCCCGGTCGTGGCGACGCTGCACGAGCTCGACCGGCCGGCGCTGGTGCAGATCCTGACCACCCCGCGCAACGCGATCACCAAGCAGTACGTGAAGCTGCTCGAGTACGAGAACGTCAAGCTCCGGTTCACCGACGATGCCCTCGAGGCCATCGCCGAGCAGGCGCTGACCCGCAAGATCGGGGCGCGCGGCCTGCGGATGATCATCGAGGAGCTCATGCTCGACGTGATGTACACGGTGCCGGGCCAGAAGAAGATTCGCGAGTGCGTGATCACGCGCGAGGTCGTCGAGTCGAAGGAAAAGCCGATTACGGTGATGGAGAAAGCCGGCTAGGCGTCCGGCGGGGCGGACCCGGCGTCAAAAGAGAAGCCGGGGTCCTGCCCCTCGACGGCGTGCCGGCCCCCCGGGGCCGTCCCGCCTTGACAATCACCGCCGCATTCCCGACAACTGATTCATGGAAGTCTTCGAAACCCTCCCGATCGTCCCGCTGCGCGATGTCGTCGTGTTCCCCCACATGATGATGCCGTTCGTGATCGGGCGTCCCTCGTCGATCCGGGCCCTCGAGCACGCGCTCGGCAAGGACAAGCGGATCTTCCTGGCCGCCCAGCACGACGCCGCGACCGACGACCCGCAGCCGGCCGACATCTACACGATGGGCTGCGTGGCCAACATCGTCCAGAGCCTGAAGCTGCCCGACGGCAACATCAAGGTGCTGGTCGAGGGCGTGGACCGGGGCCGCGCCGTGGAGTGGAAGGAAGACAAGGGCTTCTTCCGCGTGGTGGTGAAGGTGATCGCGCGACAGCGCGAGACCGCCAGCGAGGTCGAGGCCACCATGGCGCGCGTGGTGTCGCTGTTCGAGCAGTACGTGAAGCTCTCGAACAACCTCCACTACGACGCCATGATTGCCGCCGTGCGGGTGGACGACCCCGCGCGGCTGGCCGACACGATCGCGGCCCACATGCTCGTGGGCATCGAGGAGAAGCAGAACCTCCTCGAGATCGTGTCGCCGCTCGAGCGCCTGAACCGCATCGCGTCGGTGCTCGAGGTCGAGGTGGACAAGCTCCAGGTGGACCGCCGCATCCAGTCTCGCGTGAAGAAGCAGATGGAGAAGGCGCAGAAGGAGTACTACCTCAACGAGAAGATGAAGGCGATCCAGAAGGAACTGGGTCGCAAGGAAGACAAGGGCAACGAGATCGAGGACCTGAAGAAGAAGATCGAGGATGCCCGGATGCCGAAGGACGTCGAGGAGAAGGCGCTGCAGGAGCTCCGCCGCCTCGAGGCCATGCCGCCGATGTCGGCCGAGGCCACCGTCTCGCGCAACTACCTCGACTGGCTCATCGCGGTGCCCTGGCACAAGAAGACCAAGGAGAGCCGCGACCTCAAGCGCGCCGAGGAGATCCTCAACCAGGACCACCACGGCCTCGAGAAGATCAAGGACCGCATCCTCGAGTTCCTCGCGGTGCGCACGCTGGTCAAGAAGCCCAAGAGCACGATCCTCACGTTCGCCGGACCTCCGGGCGTGGGCAAGACGTCGCTGGCCAAGTCGATCGCCAAGGCCACCAACCGCAAGTTCGTGCGCCTGTCGCTCGGCGGCGTGCGCGACGAGGCCGAGATCCGCGGCCACCGGCGCACCTACATCGGCGCCTTCCCGGGGCAGGTCATCCAGATGATGAAGAAGGCCGGCACGATGAACCCGGTCTTCCTGCTCGACGAAGTCGACAAGATGTCGATGGACTTCCGCGGCGACCCGTCGGCGGCGCTGCTCGAGGTGCTCGACCCGGAACAGAACAACGCGTTCCTCGATCACTACCTCGACGTCGAGTACGACCTCTCGAACGTGATGTTCATCTGCACGGCCAACGTGCTGCACACGATCCCGCAGGCCCTGCGCGACCGCATGGAAGTGCTGCAGCTGGCCGGCTACACCGAGCAGGAGAAGGTGGAGATCGCGCGCCGCTTCCTGGCGCCGAAGGCCATCGAGAACGCAGGCCTCACCGAGAAGAACATCACCTTCACCGAGGACGCGCTGCGCGCCATCATCCAGCGCTACACGCGCGAGGCCGGCGTCCGCAACCTCGAACGCGAGATCTCGTCGGTGTGCCGCAAGGTCGCGCGCAAGGTCGTGGTCGAGGGCGCGACCTACGTCGAGGAGATCACCCCGGAGGCCGTGACCCAGCACCTCGGCGTGCCGAAGTACCGCGCGACGATGGCCGAGGAGGCCAACGAGATCGGGATCGCGACGGGCCTGGCCTGGACCGAGGTGGGTGGCGAGATCCTCGTGACCGAGGCCACGCTGATGCCCGGCAAGGGCAAGCTCACGCTCACCGGCAAGCTCGGCGACGTGATGCAGGAGTCGGCGCAGGCGGCCATGAGCTTCGTGCGCTCGCGCGTCAACGAGTACGGCCTGCCGACCGACTTCTGGAAGACGATGGACGTCCACGTGCACGTGCCCGAGGGCGCCATCCCGAAGGACGGCCCGTCGGCCGGCATCACCATGGCCACGGCGATGATCTCGGCGCTGGCCAGGGTGCCGGCGCGCAAGGACGTCGCCATGACCGGCGAAATCACCCTGCGCGGCAAGGTGCTGCCCATCGGGGGCGTGAAGGAGAAGGTGCTCGCCGCGCACCGCGCGGGCGTCAAGACCATCGTCCTGCCGAAGGACAACGAGAAGGACCTGGCCGACATCCCGAAGAACGTCCTCGATACCCTCGACGTCTACATGGTCGAGGCGATGGACGAGGTGTTGAAGATTGCGCTCGAGGGACCGCTGCCGCCGGCGATCCCGGCGACGACGGAGGCCGCCGTCGAGCCGGCGGTGAGTGACGACGCCATCACGCACTGATGGGAGGACGCGCGGCGTGGTCGCCGATGACCGCGCCGCGACGCCGGCGTCCGCGCCCCGCGGAACCCGGGCCGATCGTGTCTCCCTCCATCACACGCCTGTGGTCGTCTCACCTTGAAAGCCCTGAACGTCCGGTTCGTCCGCAGCGCGATGCGCGCCGCGGACCTTCCGCGTGATCGCGCGCCGCAACTGGCCCTGGTGGGCCGTTCCAACGTCGGCAAGTCGACGTTGATCAACGCGTTGACCGGGTCGCGGGTCGCGCGCACGAGCGCCGCGGCGGGCAAGACGCGGGAACTGAACGTGTACGCGGTGGAGTACGGCCACCGCGCCCTCAAGCACCTCTACCTGGTGGACCTCCCCGGGTACGGGTATGCGCGAGGCGGTGATTCCTCGGCGGAGATGTTCGCCGGGCTCACCACGATGTATTTCGGCCGACCTGCTCCTGGCGTCGTGGCGCCCGGAGACGACGGAGGGTACGGCCCCGCCGGCGCGCTGCTGATCGTGGACGCGCGCCATCCCGGCCTCCCCCAGGACCTCAATGCCTGGGCGTGGCTCTCGATGCAGGACCTGGCGACCGCCGTCGTGGCCGCCAAGATCGACAAGCTCTCGCGCGCCGAACGGGTGCGCAACCTACGCGCATGGGAAACATCGCTGAACGCCCCGGTGACGCCAGTGTCGGCACTCACCGGCGAAGGACTGGAAAACCTGTGGACCAGAATCGTCAGCCTGCTGACGCGTCCGTAGCGGCCGCCCCGGCCGCCACCGACGCTCCTGCCCCACCCCAGGCTCCCCCGCCCCCACCGCAGGCCACCCAGCCTGCCCCGTCCTCGCCACCCGCACCGCCACAGCGCCAGCCTCAGGGACGTCCCGAAGGACGGCGCGAGGGCCGCGAGGGCCGGCGCCAGGGCCGGGGTGATGGCCGCGAGGGGCGCCAGCACGACGGCCGGCAGCACCAGCACCGCCAGAATCGTTTCCCGGGCCTGCCGCAGGACGACGGCGACGTCGAGCCGCAGCCGATTCCGGGCCGGCCCGAGGCGGAGGTGGTCAACCTGTCCACGCTCAAGGAGATGAGCGTGCAGCAGTTGACGCAGGTGGCCAAGGACCTCGACATCCCGGGCGCCACCGGGCTGCGCAAGCAGGATCTGATCTTCGAGATCCTCCGCGGCCGGGCCGAGAAGAGCGGGATGCTGTTCTCGGAAGGTGTGCTCGAAGTGCTGCCCGACGGGTTCGGCTTCCTGCGCGCACCCGACTACAACTACCTGGCCGGCCCCGACGACGTGTACGTCTCGCCGTCGCAGATCCGCAAGTTCGATCTGCACACCGGCGACACCGTCAGCGGGCAGATTCGGCCGCCCAAGGAAGGTGAGCGGTACTTCGCCCTCATCAAGGTCGAGGCCGTCAACTTCGAGCCGCCCGAGCGGACGCGCGACAAGGTCTTCTTCGAGAACCTGACGCCGCTCTACCCGCAGGAGCGCATCACTCTCGAGACCAGCGGCGACAACCTGTCGGCGCGCGTGCTCGACCTGATGACGCCGATCGGCAAGGGCCA
>VFQN01001132.1_pt1 | contig 46359 bp, 34 predicted proteins | sample 3512371 | NCBI WGS metagenome assembly VFQN01 (sample SAMN10412370, study PRJNA504923) | tailings metagenome | isolation source: Replicate 2 from Balatoc abandoned mine | place: Philippines: Itogon, Benguet | collected 2017-08-28
GATAGTTTTCATGTCATGATCAGAACTTAATATAAACTTGAACCCTTTAAGATTTCCTTAAAGATCGAACAAAAGCTTATACTTAAGTTCATAACCAACAACAACAACACTACAACAAACAAGTCTCAGTAGCCCAATTACCTAGCTGATCCAACAAAACGCAATACTGCAATATTCCCAACAACTTCTTCGGATCATCGCACAGAAAACGCAGATATTTCATTCAAATAAATCAAAAGTGTCTTATCGGTAATGCCCTTTAAGTCTATCACGACTGATGACATTTCCCAGTGACGCCGACCTTCACTTTTAATGTCTTGCAAGATATGAAGACAAGAATTCGGAGACTGATTCGCTTCGAATTTATTGATATAAGGTTTCTGACAACTTCACCCGGTCGTAATCGCAAGGATCTCGCGCACAGTTGCTCATTTTGAGAGGGCTGCGTCTATTGGTATATGGTATTCACGAAAACTCGATCTCCAATACAGTCCTTTAGACGCAGTGAGCAACCGTGACTCGCCGTAGTCGGTTTACCGGTTGGAATGCCTTTACACTTGAATTTTGTGCGTTATGCATTTTGGGAGAATTGAGAATCGTGCACTTTCACCTTTTATTTGGGAGGTACACAAATTATTAATTTTTCTTAATTAATTTTTCGAGCAGAGAAAATGGTGTTAAAAATTGAGGCTGCTGAATCGGGAAATGTCTTTTCCATTCATGAAGAATCAAGGTACCCTTTATTACTTATCTATGCACACCCTGTTATCTCTTATAGTATTGAAAAAGTAAAGTACGAGCTAAGCTTACATCAACAAATTTCTCCACAAGACCAAATCCTTTTATATGGTCCACCGTTCAAGGTTCTTGATCCTCATGTAGGTTTCAGCTCTCTAATTGATATTTCTTATTCGTTGCAGTACACTTCTACTTTAGATCTGAGCGGGAAGCGTATATTTCTTTTCGATAAGAAAATTGTGTTTGATTCAACAGTTGCAATCCCAAGTTTTCAACTGCCTGCATACGACAAGTATCTGTACGATGCTGAGAAGGGTATTTTACTTTTGTTTTCCTCTTTGAAATCCAGTTTACGAGATGATTTTAGAGTTGATCGTCACGAATTCTAGTTACATCGAGTATCTTCAAAGTCTCCTGACCCGGTACATCAATTTGGTCGTCTTGCATGTCATTTCATTTTAATTTCTTTGAGTAGAACGAAATTATACGAGCTCTTCATTTCGGAATCACTGTCATCCTTTCGAAAATGTAGGAATCAGCTGCAGGTGAAAGTTTCTCTCTTTGAATTTAATTTTCGCCAATGCATGCTTTTTCTATTCTAGGTTCAAAACGATGCCATGGCAGCTGCCATTGAGAATATGAAGTCTATTTTTTTCACCAACAGTAATCTTTTTTTGTCTCTACAGGTTGGTATTACTGACAATTTTCCATTCACGTGTAACGAACCCAATATGACATAAGGATGACTTCGGGAAGCTAAAGCAATCTCATGAAGATCTTTTCCGATCTTTTGAATCAAACTTGCTGGATCTAAAGCTTAAAGCACTACCGCCGCAGATAATAGACGAGTTTAAATCCAAAGGCTTTCTAGACTCCGATATTCCCTTGTAAGTTCAAGTTTTACTGAGAATTTTTTCATTGATGTCTTTGCAGGACTCTTTATGACTGTATACCGATTGATCGAGAACGAATGTATTTCAAGCAGTGTAGAGAAACTCATCAAAAGGTAAGTGATTTGGCAACACGCCCGCCATCAATAACGACGAGCAACAGGTGATTGAGAACTTCGATCGCAGTGTAAACTTCTACAAAAGTTTAAGCGAGCGAGTTGAGGCTTTCAGTGAACCGGGTGGAAATGTCTTATCTCTAGATATTATTGAAGCTGTGGAGGTCCTCCATCAAGAACAGGTCCGAATTCATGTATCTCCTCCATGTTTGCACACTGACACGATTTAGGGTCATGATATGACATTTCTACGGGATGTATATCAGCTGGTTTACAACAGTTCGCGCTCAAAGGTTGGCGAAATGCAGACTGATGTTGTAAAGATAGAAGAGAGTAAAACATTTCTTATGGATCCAGCTTTCTTGCTGCGCATGAAAGAAAGATGTCGCATGATTGCTGACTTTAAATCGAAGCTTGAGGAACAGCGAGAGATTAACGGAAAATCTTTGATGCGAGTTTTGAGAGAAATAGCCGCTGTGCAAACTGATATTCAGTTTAAGTTGAAAAAAGAAATGGAGTGGATCAAGAAGTGGATTAATGCTGGCGGGGACGGATATTTTCGTCACTTATGTCAAATATCTGAACTACCGGTTCACTTCGAAGAATTATTGCAAGAAATTCGAAGGAGGAATCGATATAACGCACGACTGAAGGGAGAAATTCAAGGGCTAAAGCAAAGGGTGGAAGAGCGAAGAAAAGATGAAATTCTTTGTCGAGAGATTTTCATGAAAAAGACTGGCATTAATTTGCCACCGATTTTCCTCACTTTGATGCCCAGTCTGAAGGACAAGCCACCAGCGATCAATTTTGAAGAAGAAACATTTGAAAGTTTACCTGATTTAGAAGAAGTCAATCCCAATTATGTGGATACTATGAATAACGAACTTGAAAAAGGAGTTATGGTTGGCGTCTCTCTGCTGCAAACTCAACCTGAGGTCGTGGTCCTCGAGGATAAATCCAGAGAAACCCAATTACACCACCTTAAGACAATCCAACATGATTTAAGTGAGATTCAGAGGACTTCTCACTTCGAAACTAACATTGTGGAGAACGAGATCCTCTCCGTGCTTCAAAACATTTCTACAACCATTGAAACGCGCAAACTGCCTGTCATTACATTTATGGACTTTCAAGTAGGAGATGTGGCCTTGTTTATGCCCGCCTTCGTAAACAATGCAAGAGTTTGGATGGCTTTCAACTCAGGTTATCCCTATCGTTTTCTTTCGGAGGTGAGAATCTTTCCTTCCCTGTGCATTATACTAACTACAAGTCAGAAATCACTGGCGGTATTTTTAAAGAAAGCCCGTGGTAAGGAACAGAGAGCAAGCATCATTGGTAAAATAACTCATATCGAGGCTAATATTGCTGCAGAAGACACCGTGTCGGAATACAACATTCCTTTAGGTACTCGATACTACATTTGCCATGCAACACCTTTGTATCGCCATAAGGTTATTGGTCCTGGTGCAACCAAAGATGTTGATAGTAAGGTTGAAGAAAAGGCAGGAGAATCGGCGACATGGGAGATACGGACCAAAGCCGAAGTAACTGATACATTCCCCCAAGAGTCGAAATAGTTCCATGTAATAAAATTTGCATTATGTTACAAGTTAACACCAGTCAAAGCATGAGAAGGACTTCTCTAATTTGTTCTTCCAGCTGCATCACTCTTGCGAACAAGAGCAGTCAAAGCCTCATCAGATTCGGACTATGGAAAGGTTAGTCCCAAGTCAGAAACAGACTAAAGGTCTTACCTGAGCTCGGATTGCACCACTAAGAGCAAAGGTTTTGGATGATTTTGTATATTGTCCAGTGACAGGGTCAACATCACCAACGTTGATCTGAATAGCTCCGAAGTCATTAGCGGCTAAAATACGATTGCTCCAAGAGCTATCGGAGAGCCAGTTAACCAGAAGCACATAAGAAACAAGTTTTTACCATTTTCTTGGGATATATAAATCAACGTTATCTCCTTGATCGTTCTGCATGTTTGATATTGACTGGTATTTGTTGTTATTTCTTCTGAAATTAGTGGTTTGGTTTACCTCGGGGCGGGCGGGCAGAGAACTTTCCTTCAATAGTGCCTTGCACAATTTTCGAGTGTTTTATAATTATACGTTAGAGGTAGTTCAGAGACAACGTCATTCGTTTGCCAATCGAAAACTTCATTATGCAGCAATCCACCACGTCATCACAAGAACAGCAATAATCCTTTACGGGGAAATAAGCCTCAATGTTTAAAAAATATCAAAATTCAGAATCACAACGTGAGATTGAGGAGGGTTCGGAAACTGGAAACGTAGGCGAAAGCTTCCGAGGGGGATGGGCAACGAACAGAAATAGTAGTTCTCCCCTTTGAATTTTTCAACGCTCTCGGAGTTTCGCGAACTTGAATTATGAAAAGCCGCGAATCAAGTTGCGAAACCTGAATTGAAACAAAGTCGGAGATGAGAACAAGTCCATGAGATTGTGGGTTCATCTTGAGTTCTGGCTCCGCAAACCATTCGAACGCAAATTTCACCTCATCTTCGCCCGAGTTGTCTTCGGTTAAATTGATAAGAGAAAACGTAAATTCCTTAGCGGACCGGTCATTCATTAACAAAATTCGCGGCTTTGCAAGAAATGCAAAAGCCGCATCAATATCTTCGGGAGGATTCAAAGAGTTGGGCAAAGGAGTTTGGAAAGGTTGGGTGTCGATTTGGGTGGAGACGTTTTGAAATAATTCTTGGGAGAGTGTTAGTGATTGTTCTAAAGAACATTCTGCCAAAAAAATCTTCCTCCTCTCATCTTCATAGTTCATCATTCGTATCTCCTCTAATCGAACAAGTTGCCAATGCGCGAACCCATTATGAACACTATGATCAACATCAACAGAGGGCCCTTTCGCAGGCATTGAAATTAATTCAACTTGATACGGCTTTGGGCCGGAATTCATAATGTCCTGTGCATGCATGATTAAGAGAATAGTATGTCAGATGTTGGTATGTAACCTGAATCCTGCTTCGGGACTTTCCATTCTTTGAGTCCAAAAACCTTAGCGTTTTGAGATGAAGGCGATATTTAAACTTCTGAAAAGAAACTTCAGCGTTTCCTTCACCTGAGGAGATAAAGGCGCTCTCATCGACTTCATCTTTTAGTTCATTGGAATATATCTGCGCGTTCGAATGTTCATTCATACTTGTCAGAGTCTTTGCTTCAAGTTTTTCTCGCTCTAATAAGGGCTTTGGTGTGATTTTTGTCTGTGAGAGATAAATGTAAGAGAAATTGGATAGGAGGCGAGATAGAAACCTTGAAATTTTGCATGGAAAGCGTTTGTTTCGTGCGCAAATGAAAATTGTGGGTGTCTGCCTTTGCAGAAGAAAGGCTAATCCACCCCTTTTCCGCTACTTTGGGATCAATCCCCTTTTTTCCTTCCTTTTTTGTGACGACCTTCGCAGTGGCCATCCGTTGCGTTACGTTATGCGAATGCTCGGGAATTTTCTGATTCATCTCGGAGAAGGCAGCTTGTTGAACGATTTGAGCGTTATCCTTTCTCTCCCGAATAAGTGCGAATTTACGTGTAAAGTAGTCCTAGAGAGAAAGCAAAAAACAATTTTAAAAAAACATAAAGTAAAACAGATGGAGCAACAACACGAACCTGAAGTCTTTTCTTCTCAAGTTCAAGATCGCTGCGTTCTTTGTCTAAGTCCTGTAAAGCCATTTCATACTCTACAACACTACATGCTTGAGCACTCTCTTCAAGTTGTAGGTATTTATCGGCAAGATCTTCTTCAAACTCCTTAATTCTATCTCGAGCTGCTCTCATTTCTTCCTCCAAAGATTTCACCATTTGATTGATTTCTTTCGAAATATCTTGATAGGGTTTCAAGGTTTCTGTGTGTGTTAAAACTTCAGCTCTTGATTTACCTTGATTTTTAATCGTGCTATGATGTGAAGGTCTCTTTCCAGAAATGAAAGAATTAGCTTTTGCAAAGCGCGAGGTATTAGCAGTGCTACAAACCGTTATAGCGTCATCGCTAGGTTTGTGCTGTTCTCGGAGCAAGGCTTCCAAATGAGCACCATCAAAGTTATCCTTCGACGTATCAACAGTGGTACGCGCATTCCATCCAAATCTATCAATATTAAGCTTTGATTCCTTAAGATCAACTAACACTTGCGCGATTCTTGCATTCTTCGATATCATTCCCTGTGGTAGAACACCTCCTGCAGTGAAACGCGGATTCAAGAAACTCTGATCAACAGGGAGAAGATGCATCGAGTCCTGATCATGACCCAATCGCACTGCCTTCCGTGTCTTCGGGAGAAACTTGATATTTGCTGGAGCATCCGAGAATATTAATCCAATTACCAAAGCATCTCCATTTGGACCAGAGGTGAGACCTGGTTTATCGCCGTGAGCAGGAGGAAGGGTACATTGCTTATCTCTCAATTTTTCAAAAATGATCGAAAGCTGAAACATAATAAACTCTGTATCAGGATTTGAAATCCAATCTTCTGCTGTCCAAAGTACATCAATGTCTAGAAGACCTAACAATTGAAAGACGTAAAGTAGGTTACTTCGAAAATCGCAGATTGAAGTAGGATCTCCAGAAATACGTAAAGGGTCAACATGATGGACATTTGTCCCTTTGCCAATCGAAGTTGCTCCATAGAAGTGATAAATCACACAAAACAAAGCAGTTCCGGATTGGAAATGTGGCCAAACTCCCGCAAGATCACCGTCTTCAAAAATGTAGTCAGGAAGCGGTCGTTGATATTGTTTAAGGATATTATGATACCATCGTAGTATCTTCAAAGCATTCTTGTAAAGAGGTCGAAGAATGTAAACAGCAAAAAGTTCGTTCAAGAGAATTGCAGTTTTTGAAGTATTACCACTATAGATTTCCTCGGCAGTCGGAATACGAGAATTATTCAAACTCTTGGCTCTCCAGATGTGTCCCAATACCTGCTCCAAATTACCGAGAGCTGCCTTCTTCACCAAGGCTTTTTCATGCATATTAACATATTCAACATCTGGCTTCAAGTACTTAAAAAGATTGGCAAGCAGCATTCCGGTACATAATTCCTTATGCAAACTTATTATCATTAATTTTTTCGGCCAAACCTTCAACGAATTTATCCATTCACAAATTAGAGTGACTCTGCGAACCGAATATTTTGGTTTGCGAAGATAATTTTCAATCAACTCTTTTCTTCTCTTCGGTACCGGAACAGCAGAGATTAATGCATTGTCTCGGACTTGGAACATCTGCTCGATCTTCTCCTTCCTCTCGGCAGATGTTTCAAAATCATTCTCGAGGATATCTTCAACCGAAGTTCCCTTCACGTGGTCTATCTTTGGACCTGTTCCAAAAGCTTTAGGAGATTTTGGTGGGGGCGGTTTTGATTTTGCGCTTAACTTCTTTTCCTCTTCCACGCCTGAACACATTGTTAACAAAAATTGTGGAAGGTAAAGTCCATTCATACCTTTCTGCATTTTTTCATTTGCCGTTTCCTCTTCTTGTAGGAGCTCGGCGGCCATAAAAACTTCGTCTGGCAAGCTCTTCATCACATTTATTAATGATTCCGCAGAAGCAAACTACAACCAAGGCAAAAGTTAAATACACAAGTCTAGTGCGAGTCAGCAAATTACCTTGAAAACTATGATGTTGCGTTGATATTCGAGGATAAATGTTGTAGGGTCCTCAGTATCTTCGAACACAAAAGCTTTGCGACTTAAATCAAAAGTCGCAGATTCTCCAGTTTCAACAACGACTGTAAGTCGCTTCGCTTCCTTATTAATATTTAAGAGTAAGTCCTCGAAACTATCCCCGTCAAATCTTCCCTTAACTTCGACAAAGCCCTTCAGAGAAATTAAGTGACCTACAGAAAAGTTGAAGTTACCTACCTTTCGAAGTAAAGAATTCTTGCGTTCATTTTTTGCGGATATTAAATCCGCGAGATTGTTACTTGCATCTTTGCTTGAAGTTTCGTGTTCCTCGATGTTGGAGTGCTGCAGTCGTGCTGGAGGTACATCTTTGGGAACCAAGGCTTCGGATCTTTGGGGTGCGATGCTCTTCAGAAGGAGCTGTGGGGGTTCCTTAACAATCAAACCAGCTGTCAAGGGCTCCAACCGAAAATTTTTCGAGCTACTGGCATCGTCTGATTCAATTTTCACCCTGCTCGCAGTAGTTACGGGAAGGACGAATTTACGTTGCTGTGAGCCCTTTAAATCCTGCTCCGTCTCCTCACTTGGTCGAGATTCTTCTGAAAAATTGTGAGGGAGGTCGATAATTGTTTTAAAAGCATTTACCGATACTCTCTTCTTCAGACGGTTCTTCGTCAAAGTCGCCCTCATCGGATTTGATCGACTGTTCCTCATCGCTAGGTGGATCTGAAAGGAGAAAATAAAAAGAGCTTATTTCATGAAAATTACCTTACGCTCAGAAAATTCATCGTCTGGCGGAGGTTCGCTAAAATCATCTCCTTCTTCCACTACTTCTTCCTCCTCTTCTAACTCTTCAGGCTCTTCGGGAGGTAGTTCTAGAAATTGAAATGAAATAAATGCAAGTGAACCAATAATCCGTTTACCATCCTCATCATCAGTCTCTGGAGGCGAAGGATCTGAAAAAGGCGAAGAAGTTCTCATTCGAGTCTTTTTGCTCCAAAGATCTCAACCGTCGCCACTCGCGTTACAAGAGAACGAATTTTCAAATTTGAAGAAATCGAAAAATCGAGTTTTGAATTAGGCGGAAAGACAACCATTAAGATCATCAAATCAAACAAGTATCGCGATTAATCCTTTCATCGTATAATCTTGTCTGTACGCAGAGACGAATTCTATTCCTCTCGCGTGCGTTCTCCGTTTCTATTTTTATTTGTATACAATCTTGTTGTGATATTTATTGTGTCATCAAGGACTCTTCGACAACAATGAATAACTCCGGGAATAGTCGATCGCAGCCTCCACGCGCTATCCGCGCGGGTCTGAGTGTGCAGGTACGTAGCTTCGAGGTTTAGTTTGTATTTATAGCTCAAACTTGTGAAGGAGTTGAAGGCGATGACTGCGGCACGAATTGCGCAGAGTGGAGAACCGCAACCGCGAATCCGGCAGTATAATCCTGCGACCTCATATCAAACTGCGAATCCTCAGCAACTTCAAGCGGCTGGAATTACTCCAATAGTAATTAATGATAGGTCGCGTACTCTTCGCAATTTTCGTCCAAATTCGCTCTCTTCAATTGAACTTGAGCCGCTCCAAACTACGAGTCACGCCAATCTCCCCCACCCGAGCTCGAGAAATGGTCTTTCTCAATTATCCCCGTACCATCAGCAAATTTTACCTCGTCGCTCTCCTCCGCAAGTAAGTTGTTTCATCGGTCGCCTTTTCATTTACATTTCGTTGATGTGCAGGATCATGCTCAGGGACCGAGAGATACCTATTACAATGCAAATAGCTCCACACACTTTGAAGGTTCAGATAATCATTTGTGGAATCAAAGATCTCCTGTCCGTGATTTCCCATCATCGCACAGTGAGAGATTAGAAAACTCTCTGTTTGGAGGGGGGAAATCTCTCTCTTCTCGCAACGAGAATGTATTCGGAAGCTTTGAACCCCATACAGACTTGACTCCACGAACACCTGGAGGTCTACTTCCTGCTCTGAATACTAGCCCTCGGTATGTTCGAGGGCCAGAAGTTCGTTCTCCTGCAACCGGAGAACGCCCAGTTGCGGATAGATATTTTATTCCAGATGAAGAGAGCGAGCATTACTCTATGGATTCATTGTTCTCTTCTTTGAATTTAGGGCCATCTGCAACCAGTACCGAAAATCTTAATTTTGGTTCGAAGAAGGTACCTCTTTCACGAGCATTGTCCAATCCTGTTATTCAGCCGGAGGGAGGTTCTTTTACTTTACCTCATGCTGGTGCTCATGTAATTAGCTCCAGTTTCCTTCCTTCTGTTTCTCCAAGTTCTCCTGTCCAGAACGGAAACGTTTTCCCTCAATCTCAGGTTGACAATGGGCGTTCGGATAATCTCGCGTACGATGAATCGAATGAGAGCAGCAACTCGAAGTTTTTAGAACCTGCAAGATTTCCTTTTAAGAAATCCAAAACCGCCCCTAAACTTGGAATTATTTCATCTGCCGGTATTAACTCGCCTGTGGATAGTCCTAGTGTTAAAATATTTGCGCGCAAGCATGCAGGCCACCCTGTTAATCTCTCCCCGTTGAGAGATCGAACGTCTTTAGATTCTAATTTTTTGGCGAGTGAGGTGGCAGAGGCCGTTTTGGATACACCTTCGACTGGCTCCACTCCTCTTGGTCGAAAGTTTTTCCCTCAAGATGCCATTCCAGCGCTCCGAAAAGGGTTTTCAAACTCATCGATTCAACCTATCGATTTAACACCAGAATCAACGAAAGGGTACTTTGCCAATGGTTCCTTCTACGGTGCATCGGCTGTTCGTGATGACCGCCTGGAATGGAGTATTAGTGATCCAGTGGAAGATAATCCACAATTCCACGTCAGCAACCAATGTGAAAGTGACGATACCGAAGATAGAGTGATTGAGCGGAGTCTCAGGCCGGATTCTACCGAGAATCGTTTACATCGACGAATTATCCACGCTGGGACAAATCGAAATCTGCCATCTCTTGACTAGCATTTCTTGTCTCACAATTTGTGTGAAAAGATGAATTAAGTGGTCGTGTATTCGGAAACTTATTCGTGCTTGTCGAATGTTGCAAATTCGTTGTCAACTATCCGGGAAGATTAAAAATAGAAGTGATTATCTTTCGCTCACTGGAAGTGGTACCGTGTAATGTTCTTCGCTTAGTTATATTTAACGATTATCGAGAAGTAAATGATGTAGGTTGGTTTTATTCGTGTTGCAATTATTTTCTGTGCAAGTTCTGATATATTAACGCTGATTGCTTTGTGCCGAACGCAGTTGGTTAATTTGATTATCAGTTTTCCTTTCTTTCATGTCTATTTTTTGTTTTCTCCCTTCTTTTCTTTCTTTATATGATGTATGCTTTTGTTAAGTTTAATTGTTATTTCGTGGTTAGGACTTGCTACAGTGAATGTTTTAATACTTCTTTATATCTAGTATCAAGTCTCAAGAGAAGAATTGCGCAAGAATAATCTAAACTTACATATGATTCACGAAAGTGTTCTTGTCAAATGAGGGCAAAGAAGGGATGCCACATTCTTTCGGGTCTAAGCCCACAGCGATCAAAGCTAGCAAAAGGGAAAATATTGACTGATTACTTTAAAAAGAAGAAAAACAAACCTTTTTCGTATTGAAGTGGAGACACATAACCCCGATTCGTTATGTCAAACGTGGAGAACATTATCTACTTAAATCAGCAAAACATCTATGAAATATAGAAGTCAGTACCTCAATATCTTCCCTCGAAAACAATGTAACCTAAAAATAAGAGTGATGTTCACAAAGTTTCGTGTTTGATCCAATTGGAAAGCCAAGGAAAGTTAAAAATTTGGTTACAAATGAACAAATGAGCCCTACCGATTGATTCGATGATTTTGCTTCGATGATATACTGCAATTCTTGTAGAAGATATTCATTTGGATTTGACGGTTTATCGCGAGCTAGCTTTGATCCAAGGTAATCAAATAAGATTTGAATCTTATTTTCATTCATGTATCTCAGTGCCTCTGCTCTAGGATCTGGTATGGTTTGCGACATATTTTTTCTTTTTCAAATGTAACGGATCAGAGATCGGTACTACCGATATACCGATAACAGTTGAGAAGCTTATGCTGGATTGTCTAGTGATATTGTAATTGTCATGATTTTACAGCAAGGTTATGTTTGGGTTGAAGAAGAGCTCAATGGAGTAAAGACAGAAAAGTATTCGAAAGTCTATATCTTTGCAATACCTTTCTGTGGCATCTTATCTGTGAAACATGAGCCGTCGGAAACCTCGCTCGATCTAAATAGTTTGATCGAAAGTCATCAACATTCTGGTTGGCTAATTGGAGGAAGCATAGATCCAATTGATTTAAGTGTTGGTGAAGCAGTTGAAGTGGAGAACCTGGATGGGATTATTCTTTACCCATTGATCCTCACAGTTAAATCTGATGATAGCACTTGCCAGCTTTCACTCTTTTTAGAGTCAGAAGATATCAGAACTGCATGGAAAAACACCATAGAACAACTTATCTCAACTTTAACTTTCCTTAAATCTTGCATGGAAAGAGATTTCTCTCCAATACCTTCCTTGTACCAAGTCGCTCATTACGCAGTTCAGAATCATGAACTGATCCTTCATCAATCTGCCCTCCATCCGAAAGCTCTTCCAACAATAAATCACTTTTTTAAGTTACAGCAAATGAATGGTTTACAAAGGATTGAGCTTTGTGACGTGCAGTTGAGCGATCAACATATCACTGCTTTGAATGCACTCTTAAACACATGTTCAGCTCGGTTGAAGACTCTGAATCTCTCCCAAAATCTTTTGACGTCCAAAGGTGTGAAGTTGTTATGCGCATCACTTGTGGCTTGTACTAGCCTACTGGCTTTGGACCTCTCTTCCAACTTAATCTCTGACTCCTCCTCTGCCTGTCTTTCAGAGACTCTCTTCCAACTATCAAGGTTGAAAAGGTTTGCGATAGCCAAGAACCGATTGTCGTGTCACTCTGCAAAATCTCTGATTTCTCGTTTTGGCAATTATAACTCTGTTACAGAGGATTTAGACTTCTCGTACAATGAGATAGGAGATGATATTGGCTTTACAATTGCCTTCCTGTTCCAAAATGTCCCATCTGTGCTTAAATCTGCTAATTTGGCTTGTTGTGGTCTCACTGAGAGCTCTGTGCTTGAAATTGCGAAACACATCCCCACTTGTGCAAGTTTAACTCACCTGGATATTAGTGGTTGTATGGTATCCGCAGAAACGACACGCACCCTCATGATTTCCATTTCTCGGCATCATGTCAAATATTCCAATAGTAGTACGCGATTACTTGTGAAATTTGGAGGGATTGGCGTTGATAATGACAGAAGATCTTACTCACTTCCTTATCAATCGTTGAGAGCGGCGTGCTTCGAGCTCACGGATCTTACTGTCTTTCAAGAAATAACACTCCGAAGATTACAAAAGCTAAATGGAATAGATTCTTTTTGTTGCTTTAGACTTGAATCGCACAGCTGGTGGAAGAATAGCTGGATGGGCTTTCTGGCTATTTTGCGGAATCGTTTAGAAGATAGACTCTCCACTAATCATCGAAATTCCCTCAGAGTGCTTACTCAAACTTGCTTATCTGCAACGTCTCATCAAACCGCATATCTTTTTATCGCCTTGTTAGATGAAGATGTTAAAAAGGAGATATTGACAGCAATGAAGGCATCTGATTCGTTCTTTAGAGTTTTGAATATTAAATCGATCTACCTTCAAGATTCTTTGGGTGAACGAAATAGTGTAACTGAAAATCAACTTATTACAAATTCTGGCTTTGGCGGAAAAGGTTTTTCTGATCATTACATTCCTCCCCTCGCCCCAACCGACCAATTTCATCCCTCTTTTGTAAGTGACGAAGAAAACATCGAATTCGATCCAATAATGTGGACGATTGATCTCCCCTTAGGAGAAGATGAAATTGTGGAAGAAAAAGAAGATACTCTGAGCCAAAGCTTCTCTCTTAATGTCAAAGTTGAGGATGAGGTTGATGAAGGAGTTTTCATGAAAGATTATCAAAGTATGCTGGACTATGAAAATTCGATGAGAGAAAAACGGTTGGTCAATGAGCGCTTGGTCTTAGCTGTTCGCAAACTGTACCAAGCTAAGGAGGTATCGAGTTCTGTTGCTAAATTTTGGGAAGGAATGTTTGGAAATAAGAAGCACCGCAGTTTCGCAGAAAAACAACTTGTCTTGGCGATGCGACTGGGACATGACAGAATTAACGATGAAACTTCGATGGAACTGGGGCTTTCTCATTTATTTCCTTCCGTTGCGCGAAGAGAACAAGTCTATCAAGCTATGTATGTACGAGATGTGGAAGAAATGCAGCGTTTGCAGTCATCATTACAGCCATCCACCGGCGGGTATGCTGTCGTTTACTCCAATCGGTTGACCGCTGAAATAGTCTCTCTTCGACAACAATTTCACAATATACAATTACTCGCGAAATCTTATGCCGAGTTACCCTTGATCGAAGATTTTCTTCTTACTTGTGGAAAATTGTCTTACACTGGTAAGGAAATGTTTGAAGCGGTTGAATTACGACAAAAACTGTTCGCTCATGGAATGCATAAAGGAGGGCTTTCATTCAGTGAAATGTCAACAATTATTAAAATCAGATCAATGATGACAAATCTTCTCATTTCCCGTGATTTCGCGGCACTAAGGGAGAAGGTTGTTGAATGGAGAGAAGATGAAGACCTTGATGTCTCTGTTTTCTCAGAAATTTCTGTTGCGGAGAATATGTTGAATGAGTATGACCAAACGATGTTAAACCTTCGATCAGCTGCAGAGAAGAAAGAAATTGAGTTGATTGATCTCGCACTTTCGATAGCTGCGTACTGGAATTTTTTCTCGAAAGAAGTGGAAGATTGTCTCTCGGTTCTAAATGATATTTCGCGTAATCCTGCTCATTTGATTCGTCCTATCGTCGAGGGTTTAAGGAAGGGTAAAATGTCTTTAGTGGACAAAGGATTTGAGAGTCTTCTAAAAATGGGTTTGTCTCATGAAGCTCTGGATTCTGTTGTTTGTTCAAAGATCCATGCTTTGAAATCTCGAATTATTCAGGTGAGAAAGCCTTTGATATTTCAAGTTTCTGTTCAATCTTTTTTCAGGACGATTCTGTAAGAGATAAACTCGTCAAAGTCTGTCTTGCATTGAAAAATGGATTTCACGTTGCTCCTGGGGAAATAATGCAGCTTTACAGAAAAGCAAATTCCATTAAACTGAATCAAGACCCGTCTCTCAAATCTTACTTCAAGGTACTCCGTCAGTTCTGTTGTATCTTTGGTAACTGATTTCACTGATTTTCGTGCTTTCAGATTTTGCAGAAACACTCGAAAAAGTTTGTTAGTCTGCAAAAACAGGAGAAGGTTATCCAGCAGTTGATCCAAAGTAATGATATTTACAAACTGAGCAAACTTCTTGCCGGCCGCGGCATGGGCAAGTTAGTAATGAGCTTTCCGACAGCGTTCGCACGTGATCAATGGTATAACAAGTTTTCTCTGGTTTGTAGCGGGAAGGCGGTTGGAGACAATGCTGAAATACTTGAATCAAAGGATTTTAAGGAAGAAATCGTTTTTCAAGGAACTTTTGAGAAAGCAGCGAGGTCGGATGATGGCAAATTGCGTGGTTGGAGAAAACGTTTCTTTTTACTTAAATCGGTTCATTTGTCCTATTATACGAAAGTGAATGGAGAAAAAAAGGGCAGCATCCGCGTCTTAAATGGCGGTGCTAGAGTGATGGAAGCACACGAGGCAAATGGCAAACAATTTTGTATAGAGTTGGAAGAGGGGAGAGATTTGTCTTGTGTTAGTCCTGATTTGCTAGAGGAAGCGAGGCGTCATGTTCGATTTGCAAAGATTATGGAAATTGAATCCTCCTTGAGAAAGGGGATTGTTTTGAGATCAGTATCTTTGCTTAGTAAAATGCTGAAATTTGCGGAGGAATTGGAAGTAATGTTAGACTACAATCTCATGAATGAAGCCAAACACAGTCTGCAAACCCTTCAAATTCAACAACTTCGAAGAGATCTTTACTTTGCCTCAACTACGATTCCTCGTAGTCAAATACTTCAAGAACTGAGCAATTCTGCGAATTCTTTCATGTTAGACCCCAATTTGTCCTCCCTGAAGAAAGTTCGCTTTCTATTGAGCAAATCAGAGATTGAGCAAGAAATTTATCGTTGCAAATCGTCAATAATTCATTTAAAATCTACTAACTTCCTGAAGTCGATGAAAATTCTCACGAAAATAGATTTTACACAAGCCTCCACAAAACTAAAATCCCTATTTTTGTCATTAATCTTGCAGTTTGTGGGAATACGTTTATTAGATCTTGTCCAAGCAGGGGTTGTCTCTTTCGCTTTGATGAAGTATTTGAAGCACGCTCTTGTTCTTTGCCATGCATACCATGTTGAATTAGAAGTGATGGATATCATACGATTTATTTTAAAGCTCATGACACGATATATTCCTGATATTGGATCTCCTCTTGCTTTAAATTCGCTCACTTCTGGGTCTGGTGGTACGTCGACGTCTGCGGCTATGGCTGCACCGAACGATCTTCATGGTTTGTTGGAAGAACTTTATCATTTTCCCAAAATCTCAGCCCAGTATTCTATCGCAAAGTTTCCTCTTCTCCGGCTTTCATCCGTGCAAAATCAATCGAGCAAGATTTTTGGTGGATTTCAACGTCGACGTTCAAGTGTGATGGATGAGGTAATGAGTCACTCCGCAACTCCAATTGTGAAATCTCTCTTGAAGTATGAAGTAAATCCTCTCGACAACAATATCGCTGTTGAAGCATTTACACTTCTCCAATGCCTCATGGGAGAGGCTTCAATCGCATCGTTCAAAAAGTGGAAAAAGTCCAAAATTTTGCAAAATCCGCCTTCACATGAATCAATCTTATATGACCTCCTCCACTTGGTTCTCATACGCTACCCTGTCTTGCAAGATGAGGTTTATTTTCAAGTGTGTAAACAGTTGAAATTAAATCCGAATCCTTCATCTCGCTTGCATGGTTGTTGGTTGCTCAGTATTTACCTGCATGCATTCGTCCCCTCATCAGAGGCTTTCCCGTTTATAAAAAACCAAATTTTGCAACTGTTGGTTGATTTTTCCCTAAAGGCGGTTAATGAATCACGAGAGCATCCAGTGCATGGCGCAGTCGCATTAGAATCTGCTACAGCTATGCTCCCCACTGTTTCACTCTTTTGCCAGCCCGTTTCAGTTGATAAAGTTTCTGATTTCGAAGACCAAACTTTTGCTGAAGCTTTGGCGAATAGACTTTGTCGTGAAGTTTGCCAGTATTCTTATTGGCTGATTTCACAGGCAGAGTTTTATCAGTATTCAAGCTCATCATCCTTCCTGTCTTCATCTTCCTTAACACTCCAAAAGGTGCTCACACAGAATATGGATCCTGGCCACGTTATCCGAATTTTTCAGCATATCCTCTCAAATCAGCGATTTACTTTTCATGTAATCCTCCTCACTGGAGAAGTTATCACTTTATCATTACATTATGCTCAACTGACTCAGCAGTCACTATTAGTGAGTTTATATGATGCTTTGTTCCCAAAATCCTTGCGTGAATATCATCGCGAGGTCTCCCGCAGACTCAAGGGAACTGTTGATCTCGGTAGTCAGCTAGAATTGTTCAATGAGTATGAGGGAACTGGTCAACCGATTAAAACCACTTCCAACGAAGGTGAGAAGCGTGGAGTTTTCGATGCTGCGCTCGCTGAGGAGTTATGGAAAGATATACAATGTGCTTTCGATGGATTCGGTTTCTTTCGACTCGCAGAAGCAGAAATTTCCTCGCCGAAGGTGGAAGTTGATCAGCATCCAAGGATCGATTTTATGTCGATCCCAGTTCAGCCTTCGTTTGAGCAATTCGTTGATTGGAATCAAGATCTTCAGTGGCAGTTTTTGGAGCAATGTGCTACTTCAAGCGAGGAAATGGGAGAGTTTGTTCTCGGAAAGCAGAATGCAGTAGTTTTGAGAAGATTTTCTATGAATTCCATTGAACTCTTTACCGAAAGTGACTATGAAATTTTTGGCTGTGAAGTAGCTGAAACTGATCAAATTCAGCGATGTAAGTCCTGGAAAGACTGGCTTGTATCAGCTCCAAATCTTCAGGGTGAAACAACTTTCGGCGGTGCAAATGAAGTTCTTCCGAAAGATTTTCTGCGAGTCGACCTTCTTTTTAGTGAGGATACACGGTATGTTAATTCTCGGCTTGCTCTCATGAGCCCCGAAAGCTTTCATTATCTGTTGGCCATGCAATTAGCCTTGGCTTGGAGTGATTCTGAGTTGACTGGTGGTTCGAATTTCTTTTCGCACAATAGTCCTTCTGTTGCGTCTTGTTATTGCTATACATCGATTGACGATGTTATTCACAAAGCCAACTCGTTGGAGAAAGATTTCAATTTGATTAATCTGAACGCCTCGCGTCTTGAACAGCAACAAGGTTCGTCACCTCCAGAAAATGAGAATTTGTCTGTGAGCGATGATTCTGAAGACACGAATTTATTAGCGGCGATTGACCATCCACAATCTGTATTGAATCCCCTCGGTGGGCGAAAACGAGAGGATGGGGATGAGTCTGAATCTGACTATGTGTCCAGTGAAGATGAGTTGTCTCTCGATGAAGAAATTCGCTGGAAGCCAAAACCAATAACTTTGACGCAGCCGATGACGGAAGAAGAGAAAGATCATCTGCAGTTTCTTCTTCAAGAGCTAGGGATCAATTCAGAAGAAGACATGGAAAAATCTGTGAGTGATAATAATTTAGATGTAAATCATGAGCAACTGTGGCGTCTGATTGGACAGTTTCATCAAATGCCTATTCAACTGGGTATTTCTGTATCATCACCTAAGTTTCGATATTATTTAAAGCGTGCGTATCATCACTATCTTGTTTCGATCACTGGATTGTTCTACGAGCAGTATTTAGTCAATACAACCTTCACAAGTCTGGAACTGGATGAGAGTATTAGAAACGAGCACATCGAATTTCAGGATAGTTATATTAATAATTTCCGAAAAATTGATGTCTTATTGGGATTGAGTGCTCAAGGAATCTACCTTTTTAGCCCGAAAGATTGGAGCATCATCTTCTACTCTCCTTACTGGGATGTGACAGAATACGAATTGTCGACGTTGTCCCACAAACAAAAGCAAAAGCGTCGACCGTCTGCTGTTGGCATTGATGAAGAAGAGAACTTAAGACAGCTTGTGCTTAATATCAGCGGGCTTAAATTGATGTTTCAAGGAGGAAAGTTAGATTGTGCTTTAGAGGTGATGAACATATATTCCAAGGAAACATTGAAGAAAGGTGCCTATCCATACGGCACACGAATGAACATCGACGAGTTATTGATCATCAATGCCTATAATGATCAACATTTTCCTCAAGCAAAAGTTAATTTAGCTTCTTCTTTCTCAACTGCATCCTCATCTCTTGCTCAGAATAACAATAACACGCAAGGAAATCATCTATTTCAGCTATTCTTGGCGAATTATTCACTTTTACCAGTTCCACCTATGATCGATAATCATGCGTTCATAAGGAGTGAGAAATTCTTCGTTGCTCCGCCCAGTCAAAGAGAGATAATCGCAAGTACGAGATATGAGGAAGAGAAATTGGAAGAAGAAATTATGAAACTTGCAGAACAAATTCTTCTCGAGAAAAATCAGCAACAGATAACAAAGGGAAGAAATGAAGTCATGCATCGAAGTTTAAATGATGAAGATGATGAGCAGGATGAGGAAAATATCCAAGAGCCGATTAATTCCACTGATAGAGATAAATCCTCTGGCAATTTAAACCGAAACGTGAAACTGAAGCGCAAGAATCGATCTGTTTTTCAAGGAAACAGGTTGAAGTCAAACGAAGAAATTAACCAGATTTTGTTAAAGGATCGGTTGGATGCAGCTGTTTGTGGTGTTTTTAACAAAGATTCCTTATTCAATCAACAGCTCCAACTCCCCACTCTTCCTTTTCGTATTAAAGGAAAGGTTAAAATGCCGACAACTAACGGCATCGATGATTCTCTTGACAACCATCAACAAATGCATTTAAAATCACAACATGGTGCGTCTGGTACTGTTTTACAACTGAAAGAATTTCAAAAGAAGCCGGTGATCGAATCAAAAAGATTTCCTTTTGTCACTACAACAAATGATTCGTCGTTGGTATGGTCTGGCTTAACCGGCGCTCATAGTGATCCTTTACCTACTGGGCCAATCAAGAGACACGAGAGCAATGTTTCGAATGCATTGAAACAGGCTTCCAGTGTTAACACAATTACAGGAGAACTGGAAAACTTGTGGAAGACTCTACAAAAAGATAACTTGCGATTGGCAACGGCGGATGAGAGAGGAATTCAATTATTGAATGAATTCAATGAGAAGCTAAACAACCAGAAAGGTGATTCCTACTCGATGGGATTGAGCAGCGCAATGTGGCATCACTACCAACAGATGAAAGACGTGAACCCATCGTTGCAACCAGCGCTGGAAGAGAGCCAGGTTGATTTGAGCCAGCTAGATCTCTCACGTTCAGAATTGGAGATATAGATATCGAGTTCCTCAGAGAATTTTGTTACGAGTGAATAGAATTTACAAATTACAATTAATCACGCTTAAATCGGTTTGCTCCCTGATCCCGTGATTGAGGAACATTCTAAAAATATGTAAGAGATTGATTGAGATAGATAGGAGATAAACTTACAATTTTTGAGAAATCGTAATCCTGGACTTCGTCTTCGGAGATCAGTGGGGCAAGATTTGGAGGAGGAGAAGAAAGATTGGCCCATTTGGAAGGATCTGGTTCCACTATGTGATCGATTAAACCGTAATCCAACGCTTGCTCGGCGGACATAAAGTTATCTCTAATAGATAAATGTTCAAACAAAAATATTCTCCGCTAAAAACAGACTCACCGATCCAAGTCAGCCTTGATCCTGTCTACAGTTTGACCTGTCATAACAGAGTATAATTTTACGATATTATTACGAATTCTCATAATTTGAGAAGCTTCTACACGTATATCCTCTGCTTGACCCTGTGCTCCGCCTGCAGGCTGATGTATCATAACTCGAGAGTGCTTTAAGGCAAACCTTCGTCCTCTTGTTCCACCACACAACAGAAATGATGCCATAGATGCGGAGAGACCCAAATTTACAGTGACTACTTCGGATTTGATGTGTTGTATGGTGTCATATATTGCCAGTCCAGAGATGACGGATCCTCCTGGACAGTTGATATAGAGATAAATCGGTTCATTGGAGTTTTCGTTGTCTAAATACTGTAGCAGACTAAATGACGGCAGTTAGCTGTGAAAAAATCACCTACCAAAAGCATACCAATCACTTGATTGGCAAGCTCATCATCGATTTCAGAGCCGAGGAAAATTATTCGCTCCCGATTAAGGCGAGTGAACACATCTAGCCACTCCGGGCCTGTAGCAGAACCTGGCTTGCGATAAATCACTTTTGGCACACCTAATGGCATCATTTTCATCGATCTCGCGCCATCCCTTCATGCAAGTTTATTCGAGATTATTTATCAATTTTACTCTTACCTCGCCTTCAACGGCTGCGCCTTATATTGATTAGACAAAGAGTTCATGTTGAAGCTCAGAGCTCCACATAAAAGCGAGCATAAGAGAATGAGATAGTTCATGTTGATTTCACTTCAGCTAGTGCGTGCGTTTGTGATTTCCAAAATTGCACGAAAAGGCGGCGGCCCTTGAGTGTCTTTCCGGTGAGATTTTCCTACCGGTAAGAGGGATGACAACGTATTTCTCTGCTGACAACGAATGGCAAGTCTTCGGATTCTGACTTACCAAGCAACGACCTCGAGTGTATCTCGTGCGACGATGATTCGTGGGTTAGATTTAATGTCACATCCCAATCATCAAAACAAACGGTTCGAAAAAATGCATCAAACAGATTTTAATAAACGCGTTTCTTTGTTGGAAAAGTGTTTTTATAACTGTCAATCAGATTTATCGAAACACTTCCCGCTTTCCTCTCACAACACTTGATTGGATCTATACACACGTATTCCATTACATTCCCGCCATGGAGAAGAGAGAAGAGGAAGGAAAAGATGGTAGCTCAACAAAAATTAATCGATTGAAAGGGATGAAGATCCGTGATGAGTTTCTTTGTCCAATTACCTATGAATTGATGAGAGAGCCGGTAGTGGCGATGGATGGTCATACATACGAAAAGAGTGCGATTGAGAAATGGTTAAAGTCAAATCAAACTTCTCCTAGAAGTGGTGAGCCTATGGATACAATTACTATTCCGAATATGAACCTTAAAAAACTTATCCAAGATATCATCAACGAAGTAATGCAGAACACTCGAATATCTTATGATTTCTTAGTCGTTTCTAGGGAGGTGCAGGGTTCTATACTAATGATATCAGTAATCGGGATCGCTTGGTCGAGGTTTGTCCTGAGCGAATTCTCATCCTTGAATGTCTCGGTCCTTCGGACTCGGACTGGAATCAGCAATCTTTTCAAGTAAATTGCTCTGCTATTTCCCTTTTGTGGGGTCACGTACTATATAGGTGGGAAAATATGGGTGTGTTGGAGGGAGGAAGCATAATCCTGAAGATGCTTACAACTCTCGAGAGATCGTTTTGTTCAAGGACATCACTGTTTCAAGACGCCATTTCGAGGTAAGTTCGTTTCTACGATTATATAATCCAATTTCATGTTATTTTTCAGATAACTCAATCCCCTGATCCGTCTGGAAAAAGTAAAAACTTCTATATCAGAGATTTGGGAAGTGCCGGAGGAACTTTCATTCGAATTATGTTTGGAACGAGAAAGCAGTTACATCCTGGTAAACTAATCTTTGTTTGCCCCTTTCGTAATTGTAACGTATTGTGACATAGGAATGATCATTCTCATAGGAAAGCATCAGTTCACAGTCTCTTCTATCGATGACGGAGGTTCCGATAACCCCTCGTCCCTGACGAACAGCAGTCGTAGAATCGCTCCCAACAGTGCTTTGCGTAAAAGTGGTCTCAATTCTGATGTAATTCTCTCACTGGTCGAGAACGCAGAGAAGATTATTGCTGACATATCAAAAGACAATTCAAATCCCGAAGAAAAGAAGCAGAAAGACGAACTCAGTGCGAGGTAAGCTGTACACACGATACTTGAACATCTTTTCTGAGTATTACTCAATCAAGGCTGAAGTCCTTGACGATGGAGCTGAGTTCTCATCTCACTCTAGATGATAATAATCCTGATGGTGATGAAAAGCATTACGCAGATGCTAAAGGAGCTTTCCAATCGCATAGCCTTGGTGATACTGTGTCTCAGGGTCTAAGTCACAAAGCTATCGAGGACAAAGGAGAAGCAAAAGAATTACTTCGAACAAAGAATCCTTTAGACACGATTCCTGAGAGCAAAGGCGGCGGTGCAGAATTTATCGATGAAGAGGGAAAGGATGATGCACACAAGGGAAATTATTCCACAAGGCGATGTACCTTGACATGTTGCGCTCCCGATGGAAGTCCACTTCAAGGTGAGGGTTCTCTCTCCTTTCAACTGTACTGTGATCCTTCATACTTCTCTTATCAAGGTAAAAGCTTTATAATTGACCGAATTGGAGCTACACTAGGAAGAAAACATACTAACGCAGTCCCTCTATTTATGAAGGTGGTGGACTAGTCTTTTTTGTCTCTCAAACGCATTAACCGTTGACCTCTAACCAGATTATTGATTCCTCCGGTGAAGAGAGAATCGCGAATGTAGATACAGCTATTTCCTCAGAACATGCAAGGGTTGAATTTGATGAGAAGTCAGGTAATCGTTTATAAGAAAGAAAGTAATGCAATCCTGATCAGATCTTTTTCAGGGCAATTTTATATCAGTGATGGAACAGTTACCAAACCAAGTACGAATGGAACTTGGTTCCGGTAAGTTCCCTTGAAACTGTAATTTCTTTTTCATTATTCTTACATTCAATGGATGAATAGTCTTAGTGGACCACACCAAGAAAGTCCGCCGCACCTTCTTCACTCAGGAGCTGAAGTTCTGATTGGAACTGTCCGATTTCAGGTATGAGACGATCACAACTAAACAAGAATCTTCGTGACCACAAGTAATAGATTCGAGAAACTATGACTATCAGCGAGAGAAAAGTGTCTGACGAGGTTTAAAAAAGATCTAAAGGCGTCTGAAACAGGCTCTAATCTATCCTCTTTTCCTAAATCACCTTTCCCGTTTTAATGTATGTTTGTGTTATCAAATAATTCGATATTCGATTTCACTGTCCCATGAAGAAAGTCCCAATGCTCTTATCACATTCTCTTGTCTCGTCTGCGACACTGCTCTGCTTCACGAGCATTCCGTTCCACAACTGAAAGACACTCTTCAGCTCCCTACAGGTGTTGGCAGATATGATCTTGTTGAAAATGGAAGATCTTCGAAATACTGGTTCGACAAATATTGAAACCTCTGAAGATTGACTATGACCTTGACAAGCCTTGACAACCCAGACAACTTCCACCACCATCGAATCAGCGAAAGGTAATCCTCGGAAATATGCTTGTTCAAACAATTTGAAGCAGGTTTGTGGTCCTGAAAGGATTTCAAGAGTTTGTTCACGAATACTCTGAGACAAGCCTTATATGTGGAGCGGTGAAAAGCTGTTGGTACTCACCTCAGCAAAAGGAGGAATCGTTCCTCCAAGGAGTCGTAAATAAGAGTGATCTTTATGCAAAGGATGGAAACTACGCACTTCTCGTTGGAGAGATCTTGAAACAGCCTGTGAATTGAATGGATTTACTTTGAGCCAAGGAGATACTGTTATTTTTTGATTATGAAGTCCTGAGCTCAGAAATTCTGAGTAGAACGTTTCATTGATCCAGTAGTTCCAAAGAAGCGATTTGGGGGCTATTGGTACATTGAAACTTATCAAAGGTCTCGAACTGAGAACTTTCGAACACAAAGAGAAGAACAATAATGAAGTTATCCAACAACAGATCATCGTTAGAGCTGAGGCCGTAGAATCTAATCTTACGACAGTAATTATACGGACTAATGTTTTCGGTTTTTCGGAAATTCGGAGGAGACCGTTATTTCAGCGATAAAATATCTTTTGCATTGATTATCATTGAATCATCGATTCAGACCTATACAACCATGAAAGGAACAGAAGATTCACAGCCTAGCAATGTCCTTTTATTGGGCATGGTATTTGCACATCAAGCAACTGAACCAAAGAGAGGACAGGAGTATCGAGATCGAGTGAGATGTGAATCTGTTCAAGAACTTGGCTTTCAAGTCTACACACTTGATGATAAGCACAGTGATACTTCAATCGATGAGCACTGTCAAGCAAACTTCTCAGATACTAGAAGAATGATGCAATCAATCCAAGCAAAATGGCCGGATTCCCTGCAGTTCCAGGAAATCATTCTCGACTATTTCTTCTCTCCGGTACTTTTTACATCCTGGATATGCACAGGTTTCACACTTCTTTCTTAGGTTGGGTGGGCTAGATGCAGATGGGGTGATAAATTTTTCAGTCAAACACTTCCTGCTTTCGCTGAGCGAGGATTATTGAAGGAAAACGGAAAAATTTGGCTTCCTAACCTTCCTTGCATCGAAGAACAGTTGTCAGAAGCAATGGCAATTCTTGATCAGTATTACTTAATAGAATTACCAACTACATATCTAGATAACCCTCTTTACAGAGGAACAGAAGGCGTGGAGAGTGATTTATTGAAATGTCCTGACGCACTGACGAATGAAACTCAATTGAGACCGCTGTTAGAACACTCGACAACTCCATTTTATCGACTATCTCTGAAGAGAGATTGGAAAATACCACGATCACCATTGAAAACCCTCGGAAAGTCTCGTAAAATTAGTGAAATCATCGATGGCGATGACTCGAACACCTCCACGCCAAAGAAGAGGAGGACTCGTCCGATCAAGTAACTTAGATTCTCTTGTACAAAGTCAATCATTTGTTTAGGTTCTCTTCTTCCTTTCTTAATTAATCAGCTTTTCTCCTTTACCTCTACTGCCTCGGACTCTGAGTCAGACTGCGTCTTCTCAATCCTCTTGAGAAAGTTTTCTTTCTTTCGAGCTGCGAGGATCTGACCTGGCGCGAACTTCCTTTGATGAAATCCAAGATGCCGTTGATAGGATAAGTTGTCCTTCTTCTTGAACTCGAGATATCGATTCCAAGGGTTCTGCAGATCTTGCCTGTCATATTTCGAGTAATGATCGATCTCAGAGGATTGTGTCGGTGGTGCAGGGATATCAATCGGTTCCAACTTCGTACTTGCACAACCTTTAGCGACGTCAATTCCCTTGGGATAACGATGGCGCATTCTAATGCGCCAATCTTTCCAGAAACGATCAGAAACCCTCGTGATCGCTGCTTCCTGATGAGTTTTGTTCGGATGTTCCATGAGTCTGTTCGCCTTTTGCTACAAAAAAGAGAAAAATCCATCAAATAAAAGGCAACGTCACATAAGACTAATTATTAGTTACCTCTTTGTATTTTGGTTTTTGTCTCTCTTGTCGAATACGATCCCTCTCAGCCATTCGGTCGAGTCCGATCTTGATGAGAGAATACGGCCTGGCCTCTTCTGAGTCAGCTTCTGTGCTGACACGAAGATAGAGCAAATGTTGTCCACTGTCACCGGCATTATGCACGGATGTCCTCACTGGTCTTATTCCGTAGCTTTTGATCTGAGGAATACCTGTAATCTTCCCTAGATCGCAGCTTTGTCGCAGCACCCGATCCTTGATCGGCGAAAGATTCAAAGGCTGAGATCCCTCCAAACGAATTTCCATCTTCTCGTTTGAAATTGGAGGCAAAGACTTCAAGGAAGCTCGATTAGGGCTGCGGCTTCTCCCTCTCGTCAAGTCAGGTGTTGACTTGCCTTCTACTATACGAACTGCTGTAGCAATCGCTTCTTTTATAGTTCGTGGGTCATTGTTCCCAACATGTTCTGATTCCTCGATGCTTGTCTCTTCATAAATAGAGGCAAGATTAAGAGGTTTCACACCATAAACCCCAACACCAGGCACAGCGAGAGACCTCGTTGCCATCGGTGATGCTAAGCCACCTTCACTGCTTGCAAAAGGTGAAACCAGAAGATCCGCAAAGGATCGTCTCGGCCGTTGCACCGTCTTTGGTGAAGTATTGATGCCTTCAACTTCTCCTTCGTTCATCTCTTTATCAGGGGACAAACTTCGTTCGGTCTTCGCCCTCAGCAGCGAGCTTCTTGAAAGAGTTCTTGCAATAAGTTTCGGTGCACTGAAATCCTCTGATTGTTGCTCTGACATCTGAGTGATGGAACCAATCGTCTCGTTGATGCTTTGTAGTTCGTCGAGAAGGTGCGAATCTTCAACAGGATTTAGGAGTAAAGAAGATCGCAGTTCACGCTGACTGGGATTCATAGAAGATCGCATCATCGACCTCGAGCGATATACATCATCGCCTTCATCCTTCGCATCATTTTTATCTTGACTTTGACTTCTGCTTGCCACCATTGCCATAGAGATACTGTTGCGAATTCCGAGTGTAAAGACAGAGTTGTTCCTCGTCGCTGCGATGGACTCAGCACGAACATCATCGAACTTATTCTTCAGGGTAATCAACGACTTCAATGTACTGTTGTAGAAGGATAGACTTCGATACAAAGCATACAAACCCTTCTGATCGATCTCATTCTCTGAAAGATCGAGCAGAGAGAGAAGATGGTTGTACACGAGTCCATAGGCGATCGCGATGGCGCCGTTGTCAGAGATTAGATTCTTCGACAGCGTCAGTTGTTCCAGCATAGGATTTTTCATCAATACATTCTGCAAGACCAAACAAGATTTATTCCCGAGGAAGTTGTTTGTGAGGTTCAAGGATCGCACTTGACTGTAAGGGAGTGCGTGGAACAGAAGAATTGCGCCATCGTCATACAGCTTCTGATGTGAGAGCGTCAACGAAGTGAGAAGCGATCCTTTTCTCAAGTGATTGGAGAAGTAGTCCGCCGAGATGTACGTCAAATACGGGCGGATGTCTTCTTCTTCCTTCGACACTGCGACCTTTCTGAACTTATTGGAGAGATTCAACTCTTTGATCTCCGTGTTATCTGAGACAAGCTGAGATAGAAATTTGATACCAAAATCAGTTATGCGGTTAGATCCAACCCATAAAGTGTGAATGCTCGGATGATGTCGGAGTGCGATGCACAAGGCTTCGAGTCCGACGTCAGTGATGAAGTTGTGATGAAGCATGAGGATCTTCAGACGAGTGTTTCGAGATATACCCGAGCAGAGAAATTTCAGTGTGCCATCAGTGATGTTGGAGTTTTGCAGTCTCGCGTATACAAGCAGTCCGTCATTCGCTTTCAGACGATTTGTGAATTGCACGAAAAACTTCTTCTGCGCGTAATTGACATTCGGTTTGTTTAGACTATGCTGAATAGAGATAGCAGAAGCCAATGGGATATTATTTAACTCAACATTGTTTAATTGATCATCGAATGAAGATTGTAAGAAGTGGTCGGTGAAGTGCTGTAGGCGGATTTCTTGTGTTTGGTGCTTCTTCTGACTTTGCTCCAGGACGTGATTCACATAGACCTTTAGGACATTGCTTCCTCCTTTTCCATCGTCTTTCCCAGTCGGAAAAATCTTCGGATCGACAATCGATGGTCGAGGAGGAGGATTTCGTTTGTAGTTTGGCTCATATTCCTTCCCATATTGAAAAGGATAGTCTCGCAGCAAGGAGGCTTTCTCATACAACAACTTTGGAGGAGAGTGTAATTTCTTCTCAACGACACTTCCTGTTGTCTTCTTGGGGTTGTGATTGGCACTCATTATTGATTTGTTGTCATTTTCTTTCAATGAAACGTTTCTAAGCTATTCTCACAAATTTACAGCGTAGGTCTTAAACTGCGTCTTGATTCTGAAAAGACCGTTAACTCTTGGTACAGCAGATTGACTATTTTTCTCTTCAAAGCGATCAATCAATCAATTAAGAAGAAAGCATGGCGACTGTCCTCAAACCACGCAAACCGATCTCAGGGCATGCTGGAATCAACCCAGTAAGTGTGAAAACTCCATCTGCGGTGCTTGCTTCAAGTCACAGCTCTCGTGAGTTGGAAGAGATTACTGTGGAGAAATATTTAGAACTACAGTTCGAAGAGATGATCAAAGATTTTCGCGAACATACTCAAACTTTGATCAGTAAACTAAAAGGTGAATATCAACTAACCTTGGAAGAAGTTCAGAAGGCCGGAATGAATCGATCTCAAGACATTAGCTCTAGTTCTGTCGTGACGCTGAAGGCAATCGGCGGACCGCACACTGGACAAAAGTTTAGATTAGAATCAACAAATGTAAACTACATTCAGTGTTCTTTCTAGAAATATGAGTTCATTCTGTCTTTTGTTAGGAAAACGGCGAGGACGAGTTTAAGATGGGAAGATCGACTGGTCGCTTGTTCAAGGAGAAGGGAGTCTCTCTGTATAAAGACAAAGAGATTTCCACAACACACGCTAAGGTTGGGCCATTCTTCTTCTTTATTGTCTCGTAATTTTCATCCCCGTAGATTGAGTTCAAGAATGGAGGAGTATTTCTCATAGACATGAAATCCACTAATGGCACACAGCTGAACGAGTAAGAAAACAAACCCTTACATGTAAATTTTCTCACTAATCTCTTGAAACTGATGTTTAGAGAGGATGTTGAAGGATCTATTCCGTATAAATTAGCAGAGGGAGACAAGATAACCATGGGCTCTACAGTCCTCCTTGTTCATCTCTCTTCACTCCCTGAAGACGCGTAATGCAATCGTTGCGAATCCTACAAAAACCCAATCTTTTTTGTTGTTCATATTTAGTTTATCTAAAAATCGCTGCGATAACAGCGAGTTCACAGATCTATTGTTTTGAAGTGTTGTCAATGCAGTAGTTCAGTTGTTAATATTCTTGCAAATCATAAATCAAACATCGTTTCCCTCGTGCTAGGAATTCATCCGCACATGACGATTTAAATCGCGGATTATCTTTCTTGTAGGCGTAGTTCCAATTAAAGTCTGACAGAGTTGGGGTTGTAGTCGCCGAATCAGTCGTTGGTAAAATTCCTGTCGCTGTGAGTACGGGAGAACAAACCCACGCGGTCTCACCTCGATTGTTCTCAACTTTCATCAAACCAGTGTGAAGAAGGTACTCATCGTCAACAATTTTGAAGAATTGTTGAAGTAGCTTTAAGTAGGCATCTGAGTTGATGGGAATTCTGCCAAGCAGTTTCTCAAGATCTTCAGTGAGGATGCAATTGCTGGAATTTTTTGATGCAGTAAATTTGAAGATCTCTTGGACAACAGACGAGAAAGAGGTAGATGAGGTGATAGTATGGATATCCTCTTCGCTGAGGATGTGACTCAGGTTACTGCCCATTCCTGGGCCATGAATTTTGGTGTTGTTCGCAATATTCGCTGTTGTAGCAGTGCTGACCGCATGTGAAGATCCAGAGCCGTTGTTGCTCGTGGAGGAGTTTCCATTACCATTGCCGAACAATCCGTAAAACCAACGATCGCTGCCGTTACTTCCATTCGTGACAGATGAAGGGTGATTTGCTGGAATAGGTAAATTACTGGTATTTATTGGCGGGAGCAGCGAAGAACTGGAGTAAGGATCAGGCAGACTAAACTTAGGAAGTGAAATTTTTGCCACTTGGTTTATCGAATCTTTGAGCTTGCGAATTTGAGTAAAGGATTTGAGAGAATAGTTCTTCATAATATAGAAAATTTTCTTCTGTAATTGATACAATATCACAGGAGGAACGCTTATCTTCGAGATGGAGGTGGGAGGCAAGACAGATGAAGCTGCACCATCCACGTTACTTAAGAGCTGCGGGTTGAATTGGTCATCGATTTGGGACAAAAGCACCTCAATGGTATCTTGCAAGAGATACGCAATCTCAGGGATCGTTTCATTGCTTCCCAGTGACTTTATGTTGGTAACATAAATGAAGATCTTCATAGTCATCACCAAAATTTCCAGGAGATTCTCTGACCACTGATTCAATACTGTGATCAAATAGCCCTCAAAGTCTTTTCCGGAATTTACTCGTCGGCCACAGACTGGACAGAGGAAATGCACTCTAAAGCTATGAATATTCGAGAGTGATGACGGTTTAAGCGAATCGGTTTTGTCACTGAAATCTCTTCCATTCTTCGAACTTTTGGTTGACGAGTTGGTCCAACTGACTCGCTCTTCGGGAAGTACGATTTCATCACCGAGCGTACTCTGACCATTTATTCGTCCCTCATCTGTTGATACTTCATTCTCGCTAGTCGGACAATAAGAGATGATGGGTATGGCGGGAAAGTCCTGGATTTTCTTGTTAAACTTATTTGCTGTGTTCTCGCGAAGGTCTTGGAATAGAACCAAGGCTTTGTTAATGATTTGGAAGATCTCCACTTTCGTCAAAATCGTATACACGCTGGATTGATTCGACTGTAAGTGATGAAAGTGCGGCGCAAAAGACGTGCCATGAGTGTAGTGCGAAATCACTGCATGGGTATTATCGATTTGTTGCGGGCGCTTATAATCGATAATAAGTTGGATAATAGAGTCCCTTGTCGCTTCGTTCATATTCTCCCGAGATAAAGACAAGTTATCAGTGTTGATTCCTTCCTCTTTCGCCTTCTGCAGAGTACCCTGGTCAAAGAGCAAGGCGTGCTTGGAAGCAAGCAAGATGCGACTAATCAAGAACTCAACTTTTTCGGTAAACTTGTCTCTTGACAATTGGTTCGTCACCATCGCCATCATATGATAAAAGCGGGTAGTCGATGACGACGATTTCATCAAATAAATTAGCTTGTGAGCAAAGAATTCAGAGGCATAGTTTTCATAAAGCTTGTGATAAGGGGGATAATGAATACCGAAATAAGTCTGATAAACCTCTTCCTTCAGTCGCTCTTCGGTGAACCACGTTTTTTCAATTTCCTCGATGGGATACAAAGGAAACGAGTTTAGTTCTTCGTTAGTTTCATTAGCCGATGTGGTTGGGTAAGTTGGTGAGAGGAACGTTGAAATCGATCGTTCGGAGGGAAAGATTGCGTACTCCTGCATATCATAGTTCCAAAATTTCGCGCTCGTAAAGTATCTGATTTCATTGAGCAAATTCCAAATAAAGTCGTTGATGTAATGATTCTTATTCTCAATATTCATCATTAGCGAAGTGACAATCTTGACCAAGAAACCATTGTTTGCAGTCTCGTGATGGGCGGCAGACCATGATGAAGGTGTGGTAGATTCTTCACGATCGGAGTTAGTTCGAGGGACTGGATGGTAAGAGCAAGGGTGAATCACAAGGCCGATCTCTTTCGACACAATTAAAAGACCATCCGAGTAAATATTGAAGTGAAGGATATTCGGAATCTTGTATAAAAGAAAATGATACAAATGCGAGAACCAAGCAGGGAATAAGAAAAACTTCGCACTACGAAAGGTGAAGATTCTCGCGATTTCACGATAAATTGTCGGTACGAGTTCGGTTTGATGAAGGTGGTTGAAGTTGGAAATTGTTGCCACAAATTCATAGTTGATATTTAAGCTTGGAGGTATCTTATCGTTGCTGAGTTGGAAGAGCCAATAATATTGATGGAGATTTTTCAGTGCGGCATACTGATTATGACCACTGGGAATACCAGTCGAAGAGTTGGCCGCCATTCCTGCAGTAAGAGCAAGTGAATCAACGACGACAACATCATCTTGATGGATCAATCGGATCATTTGGGTGTTAGACGATTCATTGTAATACACAGGCAAAGCAACTTTCAGGGCAACTAAAAGCTCGAGAGGGGAAACTGAAGAAGTTGTGTTGGCGGTGGAGTTGTCACGGAACCATGATTCCAACTCTGATGGAGATAATAGCAGCTGGTGCTTGTTTTGGCGAATCTCCACGATGAGTTTGTCAATCAAGAAGTCAAGAACAGTGTTGATTAGCAAATGAGGAGAGGTTATAACGATATATTCATATTCAACCGAATGTGGATGAGTGGAATGGGAATGGTCATCGGGTGAAGCAGTATGAATACCTTCGCCTTGATCTATGTCACTAATATCTTCACCGGAGCTGGAATCATCATCGTCATCATCGTCAATTTCACTCTTTTTGTCGGTGCTACGATCATCGCTGTATGGATCAAATGTGGGGTTTAAGACAGGAGCTGGCGGAGGAGGATGGGAAGGAAAATGTTCTTCCTCCTCCTTGATCTCACCTTCACCATCCTTCTCATTTTCGTCAGAAAAATTCTTTGACTCTCCGACTTCAGGGTCTTTGTGGATCCCCTCTTGATCTTCTTGATCTTGCTCTTTTTCTTCGTCTTCTTCTTCTTCCTCCTCCTCCTTTTCTGGTTCTTCTTCGTGATCATGCTTGACTGCATCTGCGTTCACTTCAAACTCTTCTTCATTTTCATGAGCATCTTCTTCTTTTACATCAGTGGTCCGCTCATTAGGTTGAGAGTCTGAAGATATATTAAGATCCTCCGTTGTTGGAGATTGAACGGTTGGAAGATTAGGCGCTGTGCGAAGGGAAGTTGGGGCTGGAGGAATAGGATTGAGCTTCAGAGGAGGCAAGACAGTTTTCTTTCTCTTCATAATCATTATCTTTCCCATAAAGACAAAATAGTTGAGAAGATAATGATACAACTCTTTTTCAATCAACGTTTGAAGGTTTTCTTTGATCTTGTAATCTTTATAATTGAGCATTTTATGAAAGAATGTACGTATAGTGGATGTGAGCATGAGGCGGAAATCCTCCTCTAACATGACGAGAGACAAATCTAACAGTGCTAATACATCCCAGCAATAGGAGATCAACTTTGACTCCTTCACGATGTTAAAAAAGGGATTAACATCTTTCGCTTGATGGGTGCGATTTCCGAAGAACGGAGCGGAAGAGTCAGGTAGATACGAGACATTGAAAGGAGAGAAGATGAAAGACCGAGGCGAAAGGTGAAGAAGTGGAGATCCACGTTTAATTGCCTCCGTCACCTTCCGCACGCTCTGCTTCACGGATAAATCAAGCGCCAAAATCTCATTTCCAAGCAAAATAAAATCAGTATGGTCATTCGCGTACAGTGGATCGAGCTGATGATACTGTAGATATTCCGTTTGCGATCGCACATTAAACATTGTGAGTGCCTCTCGGAATAAGACATGCTTAATTCCGTTAACCTCCTCGACCGAAGCTTTGGACTCATTAGCAAAGGTATTTAAGGTAATCACAATAGGGATCACAGGTTTCACTTTGCCGGTCGAGGAAGCAGATGAGGTGAAGTTCGTCATCGAATGAGCTGTGGAGTAAAGAAACTTCAACCAATAGAATAATCGATCCAGCAAATAATCAAGATTAAACTTTTGTTTGTTCACTTTATCGTAGGTTGGAATGGTGATAACGTACACTGAGTTCGGCATCGCCAAGAAGTTTCCATGATTGACGTGGTATGGTTGTTGTCCACCATAATCGTAAAGCAGGTAGTGACTAAACTTGTCCGATCCATTCTTCACAATAATACGATTCGTGTCGTTTGGAGACTTCACTTTAACCGAAGGTGTCGCATATGAGTTTGGGGTTTGGATGTTGGCTGTGCTGTTCGTGGTGTTGTTGATAATTGTGTTGGTGCTAGTCGCTAAATTAGCTGATTTCAGTAAGTTACTACTCTCAAGTGGGCGATCAAATATGCCGCCAATATTAAAACTCTCCAATAAAATCTCCTTCATTTGGTTAGAAATTGTGGTTTTACCAGATTGACGATCACCACAAAGATGAATACGAACTACTTCATTGTAGACAGTAGTGTCGCCTGTGTCTAACGCCATAAACTGCAAACCAAGAAAGTTCCTCTGGTTCGAAGCAACCGGAGCAAATTCGTGACAGTAGATGTCTTCATTGAGTTTGACCAAAATACCTTCAGGATATTGCTCGTAAATATAGCGAATGATTTCAAAGCTGCGATTGAACTTCGCAGCATGAAAGATAGGAAGCCATTGCTGGTTGTCAGGTGTGCGCAGAGCTTCAGGATACAGCTTAACCAAGTATTGAATAAGTTCCAAGGAATCAGTCGAACGAGCAGCACAGTGTAATGGTAACCAGCCGTTAGAATCGACTTTCCGAACGAATTCAGGAAAGAGGTTCACAAGGTACGTCACGATAGGTAAAGGATCGGGGTTTTTGATCGCATAATGAATTGGCAGTCTCTCTTGGTTATCTAAGCAGTGAAGTCCAACCGGGAATTGATTAACGAAGTACTGAAGGATGTCCAGACGATTGTTCCTTGCCGCGCTATGGATCGGCTTCATACCATTCGTTCCTCCCTCCTTTAACCCACGCGGTGATTGTTCAGTTAAAAGCTGAATGACTGGAAGATTAGGATTGTAATAAGCAGCACAGTGTAAAGGCAGAGATCCGTGATAGGTGGTCTCTGAAAGTCCTCCAGCGTATTTCTGAACGAGGAAGTTTATGACATCTACCGATGAAGTGCGACGAGCAGCATGGTGTAAAGGTAACCATCCTTCACGATCTTTTTCTCTTACACTTTCAGGGTAATGTCGCTCAAAAAGTTGCAAAAGCTTCAATGACGTTGAGGAGCCAACAAGATAGTGCACGGGAAGCATACCCACATGATCCCTCTCTCTCAAACCTTTGTTATACTGTGCAACTAAATACTCCATTACGTCATCTGTAGCACAGACTTGCGCAGCGTGGTGAAGTGGTAATTTAGAGCTCTTGTCCTTCAAGACAAGACAATCAGGGAGTACTGCAACGATTCTTAGGATGAAGTCCAACGGCGCATTATTTCGAATCGCATGGTGGATCAAATACATGCCTTGAGAATCTTTCTTCGAACAATTGCCTAAATAGTTCTCCAAACGGTCATTTTCCCAATCAATATCATCAAAGTCAAATTCGTCCTCTTTGCTCATTGTCAATGAAAATTCAAAAAAAATCAACAACTAGGGTCCAGAACAATCAAAAATGCAAGAGTGTATGATTTTCTTCAAATATTCGGAGATCTTGAAGACAATACGAGAGCTAATTTTGCGATTGAGAAAAAGCTTTCTTTGGCTTTGTTTTTGCTTTCTTTTGATCGTTCTCGAGTGGGCACCTTCTTTATTTATTACGTTACTGTATACAGACAGTGCATTTCCCCATTTAGCACAGTGCTCTGAACTGTCGCACACAATTTCCTTTTGGTTATGTTTCTCTTGATCGCTCGATTGATGATGGCTCTGCTACTTTCTGTTTCATTAACCTCTTTTAAAGCAGGGGCTTACAGATTTCAATTGATTCGATCTTTTCAACCAAGACTATTGAGGGCGGCTCAGTCAACTCTTTCCCCTGTAACAAAAGAATCACCTCCTTACGTAATAGGACAGAGAGTCAACGTAACAATATTGTCTTTCGGGATTATGGGTGCAACTGTACAAATTAATGATAGCAGTGATCGAGCTCTTGTCTATCAGGATGAAATTCGGAATTATCGAAGTTTTCGAAATGAAAAGGATGTTGTGGTTGGCGAAAGGCTTGAGGGATTTATCAAACATATTCGAGATGATGGTAAAATGGCTGTGCAATTACGACCCAAACCAGCTGAGCGAATACCTCTTCTTATGGAGCAACTCCACGAGACGTTTAAGCAGTTTCCCGAGCAGGTTCTACCGATAGGTGATAAGTCATCACCCGAGGATATCATGTATTTCGCTAAGATGTCGAAAAGAGAATTCAAAATGGCTGTAGGTGGACTATTTAAAGCCGGACGAGTAATTCCCGGTCCATATGAAACGAAATTAGTAAGCGAAAGAAGACCTGAATGAAAGTTGGTGAGTCTCATGTGATATAGTTTGTTACTACTATGAACCAAGGATTGATGGAAGAAGAAGAAGAAGAAGAAGTTTGGAAGTGTGGGATGTTGTTTTCGTAACTTTTTTCGTTCCTGTTTTTCGTTTAATTATACGCGCTAGATTCACCGATCGAATACCGATAAAATTCAAATTTCAATCCTCGATTCAATTTTTCATTTTTTCTTCTCGTGGATACGATTGGATACAATGGATGCTGCAACAGAGAATCAAATGAAACTCATGCCCATGAAGCATGGTGGGTTGTGGCAGGTATACGCCGACCAACTGTCACTGCTAAGTGCACAGAAGGAGAAGGCTGAGATGACCGCATTAGGACTCATCAGCGAGAACACCAGCTTAAAGCTTCAACAGCAAGAGAATCAAGATAATATCAAGAGAATCCTACTATCGCTCACAGATCAATCTCTTTCTACGCTACCCTGGAATGATATTCTGCAGCAGGTACGACAAGAGAGAGAGGAACTTCAGCACAAACTGTATCTGTATGAGTCGCAAAAGTCATCATACAGTGGAGAAATCCAATCTTTACACGCGAATATCCAATATTGGCAGCAAAAAAGTCAAGAGAACGAGAGGAAGAACTCTGATCTAGTCAAAGAAATTGGGAAGCGAGACCAACTAATTACCTCCTTAGAAAAAGAAAATCTAAACCTACAAGAGAAATGCAAGCAACTCCAAAGGAAGATATTAGACGAAGAAGATAAATTCAAGGTACTGAAACATTCTCTGATCACTAAAGACCGCCAGATTAAGTCTCTGAGTCAAGAGAAGCTGTCACTGGAGTCACAGTTGAACACAAGAGTCCATAAAAAGCCTATAACGAAGACTTTAAGTTCCAACAACCCTTCTTCTATTTTAAGGCCCTCATCAGCATCTGTTCCTGAACCTACTGAGATTAGCGATATGAATAAGACCCCAAGTAAAGTGAGAGATCAACGACAAACGAACGACAAGGGAGCGAAGAATGAATCCACTCCTACAGGAGTCTCTGACCTTGATCTATCCTCTAATGACAGTCCATTCGAAAAATCACACACGCCTGAAATTAATCCTTGGTTCGAACCAGTCGCTAGGGCAGAAGGAAGGACCACATACAGAAAATCAGCTACCCCAACACAGATGAGACGGCGGAATACGGAGACGAATCGAAAGTAATGAAGTTAGTTGAATAATCAAGAAAGGCGTTGAGATTAGGGATGATGAACCATCCCCATTTCATTTGCTCAAAGGTTTTCCCGGTAAATGTGCAGTCTGTTCTGAAAGTTTAAGAATTAGAAAAAACAATGGGAGCCAATCAACAGACACGATATCGATAGAAAGAGTAGGAAGTAACAACTAACCTAAGTCAACTTCAACAACTCTTTCACAATTTGCGATCAATATTCTATCCCAAGACAGTAGATCAACTGTGCGGGAGATGAAAAGTTTCATAGTTTGCAACTTCATGCGAGCAAGATTTGCAATTCGGAAATCCCTCTGCTCCATCGTAAGGAGAGATAAACACATAGCGGCGTTTGAAGAGATCTTGCCCTGTCACGATGCACTCATCCAGCCAGGTTCGATTGACGATATCCGGACGATCGTACTCAGGATAATATGTCCGTATTACAGACTCAACGATATTCGACGATTGGAAAAAGGAGCATCTCCAACCAGAACGAAACATCAGAGGAAGTTTCTCACTGCCAAACCAAAGCGTATCAACGAGACTTGCCAAGTCTTGGAAGCCAGTGTCTTGGAAGATTGTTGTTGATCTGACTCTCTCTTCAGGAACTGTCCATTTAAAACTATAGTAAAAAGTGGCCATCTCAAGGCGCAGTCCTATCGAAAGAGCGGGGTGACCGTATATCTGTGGCAGATCAGCAATAATCTCCTTCCTCGGAATCTCATTATGACGACCAAAGATTAAAATATAAGATTTATCATTAAACTTCTTCTTGAACTCATGGAAGAAGGAGTCGACTAAATATTTGTATTTCGCGAGATGAAGTAAGCCGGCGTGTTTGAGTTTTGTGTCACGGAAGTGATAGGGGGTCATTCGAAAGAGAAAGTAATCTGATCGAGTTGTGTTCTGTCGATACTTGAATTCATAAGGAAATTCATCAATTTTCATTTTCACTAACTTCTTCTCATGCTCTAACGCTCCAATAATCTTTGAACGATCTTTATCCATCAGAAACTCTGAGGCATCATGTCCTTTGATCTCCATCAAGATGAATAAGTCTACAACATCTTTCAGGTAATTTAATCGAAAGATTGTTATCGGTTCATTGACATACTCAAAGCAATCAACAACTAAAGGCTTTGATCTGTGAGGTTGTGGGGGTAAACTTTTGACAAGCGATTCCATCGTATAAACATCAAACTTCGGGATTGCGACCGGCTCTGGCGCTGGAGATCGCCTTTTTCGAGAGCAATCGATCCATTTGACCTGTCCAAGAAAAACTATCAGATTGAAGCTTCCAAATAAAGCTAAAGAGAAAGTAAGTTGCATTTCAAAGTAGTAAGCTCAGTAATTTTTAAAATAATACGCTATAGGCGTACTAGGCTGCGTACTTCCGAAAGGGCGTATTCCTTGGCGAAGAAGATTCCAAGCAAGTCACAAGACACCGAAGCAACATAATCGCTATCACTATCACACCACTCAATCAAGCATCACGATGTTAAACCAAGCAGATTATGAGAAATCAGGTCTCTATGACTACGCATCTCCCAAGCAGAAAATAAGCGGATATCTCGCTCTATTATGTGCCTTCATTGCATTGATCTTCCTGATACTATGGATGAATGTTTCTCTGGAGGATTCAGGTTTAGGAGGATTTAATTTCGACCAACTTATCTTTAACTTTCATCCAGTATTCATGTACACTGGAATGATTCTGCTTGCACTCACTTCCTTGCTCTCTTACCGAATCCTCCCTTTCACCAAATACTTCACGAAGAAGCTACACGGATTCTTACATACACTGGCTCTCCTAAGTGTTACTTTTGGGTTAAGTTGTGCTATCATTGGAAATAACTATAAATCCAAGAATGATCAAAACACGTATTACACGAACCTCACTTCCATCCACTCCTTCATCGGATTGGGAGCTCTTCTCGTCTACTTTCAGAATTACGTCTTGGGTGCCTATCATTTCCTATCTTCATTAGAGAGCGTACCTGTGGAAAATCGAAAGGATTACATGCCTATCCATGTCTTTCTCGGTACCTTTGCCTTCGTTCTATCTCTCATTGCTGTGGAAGCGGGTGTTATGGAGATCTATGCAGAAAAGAATTGTTACTATGATTTAGATGGCCCTGATGTCAATCCTGCATCGAATTATCATAAATTGCCTTATGGTTGTCGCATTGCAAATGGCTTCGGAGTGATGGTAATGCTTGTTGCGCTCTTTGGTCTCTTCGCCATCTACAACTTCAGAGGGGAGAAGCGCAAGTCCGAGAGCTCTTATTTATTGGAAGAGTAGATTGAATGATTTTCATAGTTGTGTAGTTTTGTTTTGCAGATTTTTGATCGAAAATTGAAATCTGCACATTCATGTAACGTAGGCGTGCCCTTAGATAATATAAGGCACACTTATTCCTTCTTCTTTTTTAAAAATTTGTTTTGTTTTGACAGTAACTATGCTAACAGCGAGAAAGGAGTTAGATTACGTTAAGTACCGGTAAAATGTGAGTTTTTTCATCCTAAAAAAGCGCTTTTTACCCATCTCTTATCTCTGTTATCGCGAGTGAGACAACAAAGAGAAGAAACAGTTAAAACAATCAAATCAAACAACTTCATCCTTCGCATCGATACGTCGCTGAGAATAGACATTATTAGCAGTTGTTGATTCTAAATTATCTCATCAAGGATCTTTGAGAATTATTTCTGTGACTGCACTGACCTTGTTTGACCTGCTTATTTGATTCGTTAAGACACTGATCATATTTCCTAAAGTCTCGCTCTCATTCTTTCTGATTTATTTCAACATTTTCTCATGAATTATAGATCATAAAAGTTTCAGATACTATTATTCTTATTTGCGAATTAGAAGAAGCAGAACTTGGTTTATCTTTGGAAGATGAGTCGCGGTTATGAGGAGGATTTGATGCTAGATCCTCGCAATATTGGAAAGATTTTCCAAAAAAATCTCCTTAGAAGAAGTGAAAGTTATGTGGATGAAATTGAAAGAGCAACACAGCAAGACCCTGAACTCCGATCTGAGCGTTCCTCGCTGTCGAGGGCTTTCTCTCTCTTTCGCTCTGTCGTAACCAAACACAGCTCCTCGCTGCAAGCACTACAGCAAATCACCATAGATGATCTTCAGCGATATATTTCAAGTCGCTCAACAATGAATCGAGTTATGATTCTGATTGCTCGATTAGATTCTAGTGCTAGTTCCTCGAGCACTTCCTCATCCAACAATATAAGAAAGGCTGGATCGGTGGCTCCTCCTTCTTCCTCCATGCTCCCTCCCCATTCTTCATCAACAATTGGTCGAGCTGTTGGACGTCCTGATAGTTTGTTGAATGTGAAAGATAATCAACATAGCTCTCTAAGCTCTAACTACATGCATCCTTCCTTCGCGCGAAATATCTCCATACAATCAGAGGACAACTACTATGACGACGATTTTGAAGAATTCAATCCTGATCTTGACATAGCCGAGGAGGTCTCTGAGGATGAAGACGAGGAGGAGAAGCAGAAGAGATTCTTTGCTGAAGTGATGAATGACACGCATGAACTGACATACATCGCAGCAACAGATAACAGAAAGAGTAGTTTCGTCGATAGACTCCGAGAATCTCAACATAATTCGACTGCCCCCACCACCTCATCCTCCCAGACGATAATACAACCAAAGAAAGTCAATTCCTCGATCAGTCACGAAGATCTGCCTCCTTCTTCGAGGAATTACTACTCCAGTCGAAGCCAAGATCCGCAGCACATTAGCAGTTTAGATTCAGCCGATCAAGATCATCCTGCGAGAGTTTCTACAGCAATGACTTCCGCTAGCACAACAGGAGCTTTCTCTCGTGTCGGCACAGCAGATCCGAACCAACAGCCGAAGAAGCGACAGAAGAATCCCACTTGGATTAGTAAGAGACAGTGGAGATTGGGCGAGAAGATTGGATCTGGTTCCTTTGGTGAAGTTTTCCAAGCTATGAATGATAAGGTATGTATGTGATCCTTTGTTTATTCGAGCTTCTGAGACTGACATATTATCTCTCGTTAATTAGGGGAAACTATTCGCTGCAAAGAGAATGAATGTCATCGATAAGTCTCTCGAAGTGGATAATCTGTTAGGAGAAATACAATTGATGCGAGGATTATCGCACAAACATATAGTCGAGTATCTCGGGGCTTTCGTGGACACCGAAGCATGTTACCTTTACATCTTCCAGGAATGGGTTCCTGGAGGTTCTGTGGCACATTTGCTAAAGAAGTTTGGTCCATTCAGCCCCTCTGTTGTAAAGAATTATACAAGGCAAATACTATTAGGATTACAATACTTACATACCAATGGAATCATTCATCGCGATATAAAAGGTGGGAATATACTCGTAGACGATGGAGGAACAGTCAAGCTTGCTGATTTCGGAGCATCTACGAAACTCTCCGCTTTTGATAAGACTCAAGAGACTACAACCATCAAAGGAACTCCTTATTTCATGGCTCCAGAGGTGTTGGCAGCTAGTAGATATGGTCGTAAAGGTGATATCTGGGCGGTCGGCTGTACAATGATTCAAATGCTCACCGGGGAGCCTCCTTGGAAAGATCGGAACCTGAAAGGTCTGATTCAGCTGCATTTGCTTCTCTCATCATGGAATCAAGGCCCTCCTCCCTATAACTGTGAACTCTCACCGGATGGGCGTCACTGTCTTGAAATGTGTTTCAGGAAAGATGAGAATGAGCGTCCATCGGCTGTCGAATTGCTACAATGCACTTTCTTACGTGATGATGATCTCGAGGATAGTCATAACGGAAGCTTTAATAATTCCTTTCGTAGCGGTAACAATAGTACTTTCCCTTCGCAACGGGATCTACTAGAAGATAGTGGCGTTCTGACCGGTCTCAAGCAAGAGATCAATAAAGCAGTTACAAGGTCGATGGCAGGACTTCCTACCCATCAAACTAACGCCGTCGAGGATACGATGCAAATGATTGATCGGAAGATTGCAGAAAAACAACAACAGCAACAAATTCCTCCTCCAAATAACTCGAATCCTTTCGCCTCGCGTCCATCGAACGAAGCGACCCCCCGTACGACTGAGTCAATTCAGCATTTGTTAGACCGACTTCCCTCTGGCAACAATTATAATTCAAACGGTAAGTAAGCTAATCTTGTTATTGCTCTTCCTCACAATCGATTTCATAGACTCAGGACCGGCGATATCAGGTCCTAAATTCAGTAGAGATGTTCCGATCCCGACTCCTCTTTCGTTACAACAAGTCTCTAACAGTGCGAATAACAGCACAGGAACGACTCCATACAGCAGCAACCCTTATAAGAAAGGAAATATCGCGATCAAGAACAATCAGCCTCAATCAAATAATCCTTTCGGCAGAGATTATATCGCGAATAATAGCAGCTCTAGTCGGAGCGATGAGGGTGAAAATAGAGCAACAAGCCTCAGCAATCTGATGAGTCCCAACAATCATCTTCCTGTTAATCCCGTCACCACGCCCATCCCAGTACGCAGCAATGCAACAACTCCAAGCGGCGCAGCGAACACTCCAGTCAGAGATTCTTTGCATGCAATCAAGAGAAGGGCGAATGAGAAAGCTCAAGGTATCCCTGGAAGTAATGTCCTCAGAAGACCAGGAACCTCTTCTAATCAATCGAGTAATAGAGACACAGAGGAGCTAACTCCTCTCCCTGTCGACGATGACGTTAATCCCGATGATGAAATCAATATCCTGCCTTCAGGAAGGGGATCATCTTCCAATCCTTTTGCTTCTAATAGCCGTGATGAAGCAAAGCGATCATTCTATGACACTCGTTACTATGAAGAGAAGCAGCGCGACGGCAATCCCTTCCAGAAGACGCCTTCTTCTCTGATTGCACCTTCTCGAAGCAACACGGCATCTCCATCTTTCGTAGCGGACGAGGCGAAGGAAGATTATTCTCCATTCTCATCATCGTCTAATAATGTTAGCAGGAAGTCAGAGCTGGAGAGAGAAGTTTCTGTCGAGTCTGTCGCTGATGAGGTTGGTGACAACTATTACACTCGTGATATGAACAGCAGCAACGACGAGGTTCCTGTTCGAGTGAATAAGAATCCCTTCTCATCTAATACTGTAGAGGACATTAAAGTGATGTCAAGTTTGAAGACAAGTCAATCTATCGATGGTGCAGGAAGAAAGTATTATTACCCGACCAAACACTTAGAAGAGAATCAAAGCGATGTTACTAGCAAACCCAACATTCATCAAGCTATAATGAAGAAGTCAGCCTCTGCCTCAGATGGTGTGAAGACCAGCTCCAATAGAGTTTCTCCTGTTCCTCGTCTCACAGCATTGGAGAATCCGAGCAATGATATTGTTAGTAACTTAGCTCCAAGTCGCGCTTTAAGAGAGCAAGCTCGCCGTAATAGCGACAAGTATTCATCTAGCGAATCAGCAAGAATCTTACGACCCGAACCTGTCATTGATCCAATCACCCGCCCTGCCAGCAGTAACGCTTCTTTCACATATCAAGATAAAGGGTCAAGGAATGTTTCTGCTGCAGCTTCGCCAAGCACACTTCGAGTTGAAGGATCGAAGCCTCGCGGGTCATTAGGTTCGAACTCCAATCTCCATACGCCTGCATCAGGAAATGGAACAAAGTCTTCTTCTGCCAGTGTTAATGATTCTCGTGCGAGTTGGAAATGTGGAAGATGTAATTCTCTTAACATACCGAATATAGATTATTGTGAGCGGTGTTCTACGAGGAGAGGAGTTAGTGGAGATAGAAAGGCAGACGCTGTTGTTCCTCGATTCTAATGATCTTTTTTTTTTCTTTTGCGATTTTTGCAAGTTATGAGAAGGGATTTTAATTCCTAACTTATTCTTTGTTGTTGAGATTTTCCTTTAATCAAATCTATATAAGGATGTGAAAATGTGAGGACATACAGTTGTTCATTGTCGAATTGTCGGTGTCTGGTCGAGTCGTCAGTCCAAGGCAGGTCAGACACAATCAATTTATTGCCATCAAGAAGACGAAGACATAACTGTGGCATTTGATTGGTAGTAGATTTCAATCCAGTAGCGCCATACGTACAACGTTATCTTATCGCTAACTCCCATCTTTTCCTCCAATTTTTTCTCTGACACCTTCATCGTCAAAAAGTCCGTCCTGTAAGTGTTCATTTTCTATTTTCTTCAAAATCCAAAGCTGGGCGAACACACTCCCGTTGCTTTCAGAGGCTCAACGATACTATCTAGGGTTCCAAGTTCCCAGCCCATAACTATTTATCTCAAATAAAGACCGTCTACATTCGAATCTAAAGCAGTGGACATTTGTTCCTTTTCATGAGCATCATTCTGTTTGGCTCAGAAAAAGAACAATACCCACTGTTTGGATTCGAATGTTCTCAGCTCAATTGAGAAATGGACTCTACTTCACTTACCGTAGCGACTGGGGAAGTGCCACGCATATTTAGGCGAAAAGGTCAAGAAAGTTGAAATAAATGTGGAACAGATGAAGTATGATTGGCGGCTCTATACTTTTCTAATCTTCTTTTTTTTCCTTTTTCACATCAATTCCCCAGCCCCAACCCTCGCTCCGACCCTCCAACCGTCTGTTTTCATCCTGGAGTCCAGTCTACAAAATGGTCTGGTCGCTTATTTTCCCTTCAATGGGAACGCTATGGATGAAACTGGAAATGGAAATAATGGTGTTGTGAAAGCAGGAGTAACACTGACAAGGGATAGGTTTGGTAATCCTAACAGTGCATATAATTTCAGTGGGTCTACTGCTAACAGCTGGATTGAAGTTCCTGGTTCCCAATTAAACTTCAACTTCGCTATGACTATTTCTGTCTGGGTAAAACCTTCACCTGGTATGAAAAGTTATTCAAGAATCATGGATAAAGGGACATGGAATGGGAATACTAATGTTGGGCCTGCCTCTTGGTGCATCCAGCAGCGAGGCACAAACACTAATAAATTTCAATTCCTTTTCAATTATGCCTCAGGAAGCTATCTAAATGGTGGTGATTTCTCTCTGACAGCGAACGTCTGGACTCATATTGTAATGTCGAAACAAGGAAACAGTCTTAAGTATTACGTAAATGGAGTCTTTCAAGCGACTTATAACGTCAGTAGCTCAGTCATAGCGTCCTCTGGTGCTCTCCCTCTTGTCATTGGTGCCAATAATTATGGATATTCGAACCCCGTCACTACTATTGACTCTCCTTTTACAGGTCGTTTGGATGACATCTTCCTTTATGATCGAAGTCTCTCTACCTGGGAAGTGCAGAAGCTGTATTATTTTTCACAGCCGACGAGTCAGCCGTCGTCTAGTCCCACTTCACAACCTTCACGGCAGCCGAGTGCGCAGCCTTCTGGTCAACCCTCTAGACAACCAACGAATCAACCATCGAGTCAACCCACAACACAGCCCTCGCGTCAGCCATCCTCACAACCTAGTTCACAACCTAGCAGCCAGCCAAGCAGGCAGCCTACACAACAACCTTCTTCTCAGCCAACAAGTCAACCTACGAGACAGCCATCCAGTCAACCTTCATCTCAGCCGAGCGCTCAACCAAGTACACAACCTAGTTCACAACCGACAACACAGCCTACGAGACAACCATCTTCTCAGCCGACAAACCAACCTAGTGCTCAACCATCTTTCTCACCTTCTTGTCAGCCTACCAGTAAACCGTCGAGTCAACCAACAACACAACCCTCGCGTCAGCCATCCTCACAACCTAATTCACAGCCCAGCAGCCAGCCAAGCAGGCAGCCGACAGCACAGCCATCATGTCAACCGACGAGTCAACCCAGTCGACAACCATCCAGTCAACCTTCATCCCAACCG
>VFQN01001133.1_pt1 | contig 46336 bp, 75 predicted proteins | sample 3512371 | NCBI WGS metagenome assembly VFQN01 (sample SAMN10412370, study PRJNA504923) | tailings metagenome | isolation source: Replicate 2 from Balatoc abandoned mine | place: Philippines: Itogon, Benguet | collected 2017-08-28
CTCTGCCCACGCTTCTGGTCCCGGTAGCCCGGGAGGCAATAACCCCCACACGCCTTCCTCCCCTCCCTCCCCCCCCCCCCCCCCCCCCACGTCGTAGCTCGTACGGTTTTCCGTAGAGCGCTTGCCCGGCCACATAGACGTTGAGCCCTTTTGCACGACTTGAACTGCAGCGCTGGGGCCTTGGTCTCGTGCTCTCTGCTGTTGTGCTGCAGCACCCACAACAGCTGTATGGCATATTGGTGTTGGTACCCGGTACACGTGCAGTGGATAGCGCGACCACCCGGCCATCGAACGGCCCTCCTGATGCAGTTGTTCGCTACCGCCCATTTACCCCCTGTGCCGCTTCGGTACCTACACCGCGTGTTGAGTCTTATGCTTACCCATGTGCCCCTACCATCAGGGCTCGGCAGGGCCCCAGGCGGCGCAGCCGCCGCAGCAGCGGGCGCAGTGGGCCAACGCGCACACGCAAAAGCGGCTGTTCGGGTGAGGCATTTCGAAGCATGGTGTGTTACATTATGTTGGTGTGGCCACACGAGATCTTGGGCGGTTCGGAGAGCCTGCCGTGCCAAGGGCCCCCGCCATCCTGATCTCAGGAACCCCTCCTTGCCAAACTGATTGTCTCGTACCCCACATCCCGTACGCTCCCATCACGTACCATACATCTGCCTGAACCCCACCTCAATGTTCCAATCCAACAATGACACTGGGAGGCGTGGCTGGCCCTCGTGCGACTGCCCCTGCCACGCAACGTGCACCCATCTATCAACACCTTTACTGCTGCTGCCCCGACATGCTTCCCCGATTCCCCCGTGTTCCCCATGGGCGGCGCGGCTGGCCCGTGTGCGGCTGCCGCTGCCGCCCAACATCGATTCTTCCGGCTGCCCCTGCCCCTGATATGCCTCCCCGCTGTACCCCTCAACTCATCCTCCTATAGGGAAGCCTGCTGCTGCCGCCCAACAGCCGACCATTTGCCGTTCTTCCGGCTGCCGCTGCCCGTAACAAGCCCCTGACACCCGTCTCTCCTCCTCTGTTCCCCTAGGGAGGCGTGGCTGGCGCTGCTGCGGCTGCCGCTGCCGCCGGACGTGCTGCGCAAGGCGCTGGTGCGGCTGCCCACGCACGTCATCCCCCACATGAACAGCCCGCAGCACCTGGCGGACCTGCTAACCCACGCCATCAACAGGGGCGGCCTCACAGGCATGCTGGCGCTCAACGGCCTGTTCGTGCTGGTGGGTGTTACTAAGTACAAACCTTGTGCCGACTGATATCTAAAATATGATCATGTCGATCAACCTGAAAGAGATCATTTGCCATGTCTAGGGCAATGAATGTAAGGGCTGAGTGTCTGGGGTCAAACTAGACGGGAGGACGTGATGTTTTCAATGCGGGTTTTTAAGTACGCATGTGTATTCTGTAGTGCGTAGTGGGGAAAGTTGTGGATGGGCCAAGTGGGCGCCGCTGCAAGCCTGGAAAACTCAGGGAAACCCACCACGTCATCGCTCGATTTGTTACTTACCCGCCCCTGTGCCCCACCCCACAGGTCACGCGTCACGGTCTGGAGTACCCCCAGTTCTACCCCCGCCTGTACCAGCTGCTGGTCCCGGAGGTGGGTGTGGGTTAGCTGCGGGTTAGCAGTGTGTGCGGTATGTCGTGCCGAACGTGTGGCACATCGAAGAGGCTGTACCAGCTGCTGGTCCTGGTGCGTGTGGGTTAACGGCCCTTCAAACGGGCCGAGTTACGTTGGAAACATAGGGCCACCCTGTATGGATACGGTATGCCCTGTTTAGTCTTCGGCGCGCCGCTGTACGCTAACGCAGGAGCACCACTTCAGGCGGTGATAGGCCATGATGCTCATCCTTACCACACAGAATATCCCGCCCCTCGACTTCTTCCCAGGCCTTCTTGGCGCGCAGCCGCGCTCAGTTCTTCTGCCTGACACAGCACAAGTCCTTTGCCGTGTGCTGTCCGTCATCACCGCCACAACATAACGGTCGACTACGCCTCATTCCAATCACTCATGTGAACCATCGCCATATTCCTCCCCACCAGGTCTTCGTGGCTCGCAGCCGCGCTCAGTTCTTCCGCCTGGCCGACATCTTCCTGTCCTCCACGCTGGTGCCCGCCTACACGGTTGCCGCCTTCGTCAAGCGCTTCGCTCGCCTGGCGCTGGGGACCTCCCCTGCCGGGGCCATGATCGCCATCGCCTTCGTGCACAACCTCGTCCGCCGCCACCCCGCGCTGGGCGTCATGCTGCACAACCCCGGTGGGTGTGGGTTAGCTCGCACCCGTGGATTAACTAACTCGGGTGGTATTGCTGGTCATGCTGCTGTTGCGGCTGCCGTGCCGTGCCGGCCGCCACCCCGCGCTGGGCGTTCATGCTGCACAACCCGGGTGGGTGTGGGTTAGCTCACACGCGTTGGTTGCACACGCGAGCGGCTGCTGCCGTGAGGGTGAAGGACCCGTCACGCTTGACGACCTGGGTGGGTGTGCGTTAGCTCACGCACGTTGGTTGCACACAAGAGTTTGCTGCTGCCGTGAGTGTGAAAGACTTGTCATGCTGCACGCCTCAGACGGTTGTAAGACCGCACAGCACGCATGGATGTACTCAGGGCACAGCGGCGGCTGCAGCAGCCGTCGTTGCTACGGTGCGGTACCTGTTCCCTGTCCTATCCTCGCCTCCTGCGAATGCGGTAGCAGCTATTGCTCCTGCGGGCACGGCTGCTTGCTTGCATGGGGCCTCATGATGTTCGGCTGGCGCCCCAATTTAACTCAAATCCACGCCCCCGGCGGCAACGTGACAGCAGTACAGAGTGCTGTGAACTGTACCCTGTCCTGCCTTCCCCTCCTATGGTTCTTCAGTTCTTACAAATTTCAGGATCGATTTCCCCTTGCATGAGCTTCGCTGGCTCCGGAAGCGACCCCTAAAGGCTCAGCACCGCTTCCTTTGCGCTTTCCGTGCACCTCAACCCCTATTCCTTGCCTCTGCTGCTGCAACAGCCGCCAGCTCCGCTGGTCCGGGCTCCGACTCCCACCGACTTAGCGCACCCTCCTTTGCACTTCCCGTGCACCTAAACCCCTGTGCTTCGCCCCTGCTGCTGCAGCTGCCGCCGGCTCCGCCGGCTCCGGAACCGACCCGTACGACGTCTCGGAGGCCGATCCCGCCAAGAGCCGTGCCGTGGAGAGCTCCCTGTGGGAGGTGGAGGCGCTCCGGAGCCACTACTGCCCGCAGGTGGGGGCGGGGTGTGGGCTGAGTGGGGTGTGGGGGTTGTGGGTTGTGTGCGGAGTGCGGAAGAGGCGGTTGGTGTGCTGGGTGCTCTTGGGTGTAAGGCGCTGCGGAACCGCTGCTGCCCGCAGGTGGGGGTGAGGTGTGGGTTGTGGGGTGAAGGAAAGGGGCTGCTGGTGTGCTGAACGCACTACGTGGAAGCGCTGAGGAATGATCACTGCCCGCAGGTGGGGGCATGCGTGTCTGACAAGGAACGTGCATCACTTGCTGCTGCCTACCAGCACGGTTCGTTGCACACCGTGGCCGATATCCATGCTGCAGATGCCGAATTGTACCGGTATAACGACGATTGTACCGGAATAACGAGTATTTCTCAACGCCCCTTACTCAGGTGTCCACGTTCTGCGCGGTCCTGGACAAGGACCTCACGGACCGTACCAAAACGGCCGAGGTCAACCTGGAGGACCTGCTGGGGGCAGCGGCCCCTGCGGGCAAGGAGGGGCAGGCGGCGGGGGCTGGGAGCTACAACGCGCTGATTCGGGGGGAGCTGGCGCGGAAGCTGCGGAAGGTGCCCACGGCGTTCTACCCGCAGGGCCAGGCGCCCAGCACGCTGTTTGGGGCGGCGGATGAGGCGGACTGGGCGGGGTGGCAGCTGGTGTGCTGAGCAGGGGGAAGGCTCTCCCCTGCTGCGGAGGATACTGGTCAGTCTAAGCGGAAGCCGTGCCGTTGTAGGACGGAACTTGGTCTTGCCGGAGGATGCGGAGGATGAAGTGAGGTGGTCATGCGTGATACGGGGATGCGGAGTGAGTGTCTTGGCTACGGGCAAGCCATTGGCGGTTTGCCGGTAGTGGTATGCGTTCTGGGAATACGGATCGGGTACTGTTGGTTGGTGGGGTGCTGGGGGCGTGTCAGGGGCAGCATGGGACATGGTACTCGTCACGTGAGCTGAAAGGTCATCATCGGCAGGTTGGAATGTGTAATGAGCGTTGTGTCGTGCCCCGTTTCTGAAACTAGGGCGCGGATGCATGCGGCAGAGTGCACAGTTTCAGTAACGGGGCACGACAGGTGCGTTCATGGCGAGGCGGGACGCTAGGGCCGGGGTGAGGTGCGACGCGGAGTGAGGCTGTGGGGGAGGCTGTGGGGGAGGTGCGTGGCAGGATGCAGTGAAGGGGAGTGCAAAGCACGTGCCAAAGCATGACTACAAGGACGAGACGCAAGATGCCAGCCCTGGAAGATGCCAGCCCCGGAAGATGCCAGCAACGGCATGGGGGGAGTGAGCAGTGAGGCTGTGGGGCTGGTGCGTTGGGCGGCAAGAGGCGGGGGGCGGGGGGAGGCGGTGTGGGAGTGCGTAGCATTGAGGGAGGCTGCGCACCGAATGGGGTGCGCTGGGGATAGGGTGCGGAGCTGCTGATGTGGCAATCACCATGCAAGATAAGGCTTTGGACGGTTCCTGGCGTGACTGCATTGAGTTACTCCAGCATCACAACCCTACGCCAATGCGCCCGGCCTTGTACAGCGTGTGCGGCCGCTAGGGACCTGTGACTGCCACCTGCTGCCACCGTGCCACGTGTTGCCAGGATGGAAGCCACAACTGCGTGTTGGAACTAAATACGGGTTACAGGGCAGTAGCAGGTGAATGTAGGGTGTGGAGACGCCTCGCTCCAGACACCTCCCTCCCCTGCCACGGTCCCTTGCATCCCTCTCCCCGTGCCTCTCCCATGCGCCACAGCCCCCTCTAGCCCCCCCGTTACGTCAAGGACCGTTGTCGAGCTCGCTCGGTTGTAGCGCAAAGTATCTTGCTAAATGTGCATCACATGAAGGGGCTTCGTACCTAAAAGCGGTGGAACCTTTTCACAGAGTGCCGGAACCGTTTGTCGCCAAAGGGCCGGAGAAGTCGCCCTCGCAAATCAGATACTCACATGATTGCATGTAATGTAGTGTTGCGCTAAGAAGCACAGCGAAGCCCTAGCCGTCAGTACGATTAAGCACGAAGCCATGTGCAGCACGACGAATAGATGCCGAGTACCCTCGCGCCAGAAGCAGACTACTTACCAACAACAATAATCTGCCTCACGCCTAACCTGTTGAGAGGGGCGTGCTCGGGCTAAGCGCTCGGATAGTTACCGGAAGGCAGGGCTTAGGCGCGAAAAAACAGCCTGGCCGTGCCGCACTCATAAGCTCTGATAGTGTAGGGCCTCGGTGGCGGGAATGGCTGAGGCAGCGAGTGACGCTGTGGCGGAATCGTGGGAGGGCATCGAGTCCCTGAGCTTGTCCGACAGACCGCAGCCGGAAAGCTCACAGCAAGCACCAGCAGCAGTGGAGGCGGAGGCGGGAGCGGCGGACGTGTAAGGCCTGCATAGCAAGCATCACGCCCCGCACGCCCCCTGCGCTGGGTACCCTTGCTGAACTCCCCGCGTTGCCCGCAGCGCCAAGCCGGCTACCCCGCCTCCTGCCGAGTGTCCTTCCAGTCAGCCACAGCAGCAAGCTGCAGAACCCGATGCGCAGCAAGCTTCTGTGTATGAAGGAATCGACGCAGCTATTCGACAAGCTTTGGCCGACCCCATTCAGCGACTGATAGGTAAGGGGCAAGACTGTCAGCTGCCTTTTGCTCCTCATACAAGTTTCCATAATTGCACTTGGATTACTTGCAGTGTACAAGTGCGAGGAGCTTGTGGAGAAATTTATTGCCGATCCATGCTCTCCGGTTCTACAATTCCCCGCCAACTTCAGCAGCTATCAGGTAAAGACCATGGTGTCCCGGGTTGCCAGCGAACGGCGTATACTTACATGCACCTCGCCTCATGTGCGCAGCGCATGCTGGCGCACCGCGTGGGACAGTACTATGGGCTGCAAACCTCGACGGTGGACTACGAGGAGAACCAGGGCCGCGTTGTCGCTGTTCGAACGGAGTCTTGCGCGAACCCGAAGGTGCGGGAGTGGTACTCGGCCTCTTGGCGGTTACTCAGGGGCGGTACACTGCGGCATTTCCAGCGCGTCGGCGCTCTCCACCGTGCAGCCTGCTCCTTGTCCATACCCCGGTTTCATTACCAACGGAAGTTACGCTTGCCCTTGTAGCCTCGGCTCCGCTTGCTGGACTTGCGGGGGGACCCGGTCGCCATGGAGGTCCGCACCAACACGCAGCCTTACCGCCCGCTGGTCCCCGGCCCCGGCCCCGGCCCCAGCCACGCCTCCGCCAGCGGCGCTGACAAGCCGCGGCTGCTGCGGCGCCAGGATGACGACCGCAACATGCCGGGCGGCAGCGACAACTCCATGAACCCCTCGCCCCCGCGCAGCATGAAGGAGCGGCATGAGGACTACATGAAGGCACGCGAGCAGCTGGGCCTGGGCTCGGGGCCCGGGCAGGACGGGATGGGCATGGGGCGCGGGCGCGGGGGCCCCGGGGGGCGCTACGGCCCTGGAGCGCTGGGCGGCGGGCGCATGGACGGGGGCCGCGGGCGCAAGGCCGTGTTCCGGGACAAGGACAAGGAGCTGAACGACCCAGACTACAGGCGGGGCGTCAACAGGTGCGAGGGTTAGGACCTGGGCCCAACGTAGATGGGGTAAGCTGCACAAGGACAAGAAAATATTACCACCATTCCAACGCAGGCGGGGCATGAACAGGTGGGGTGGGGGTTGGGGTGGGGGGTTGGAGGGCGTAGCCCAGCATGTGGACCGGTGTGCGTCTGGGACCAAGTAGTTGAGCGTAAGCTGGAACAAGGACCAGGAGCTACCGGTAGGTGAACCCGAACACGGGCGGGGCATGAACAGGTTGGCGTACTTGGCACACCTGGACCGCACGGCCTGGACCATTTAAAGTGTCGCCAGCATGTATGGTGCCACTCCTCCAGGCGACGGCCTCACTTCGGTTTGGGTGCGCATTTCTTGCCGGAGCACGCGCCGGCTCTCGCACGACACAGCCATCATCTAGGTTTCAAGGACTCTTGTGCAACGCAGCGCGCATGCACCCCAAGCGCTTGCTCGCGGGAATACATAAATAGACATATTGCCAACGCCGCTGTGCTGTGCTGCGCTGGTCCCTGGTGCTGTCCGCAGGTTCAGCGGGGCGGCGCGGTTCGACCCCTCCTACGCACCCTCCGCTGCAGCGGGCGGCATGTACCAGGTGCCCACCTACCAGACGGAGGTAAGTCTGTGCGTCATGCTTGGAGTGGCGTGCACGTACGCACGGCCCGCAAACCCCAAGCTTCCAGTTAAGTAGCAACACCGCGAGGCGTGGCCCTCGTGACTCGCAACCTCCAGCAATGTGTAAGGCTTGTGCTCAACAGCCGTTTGCACGTTGACGTGCTCGTGCGTCTGCTCTCTCCCTTGGCCGCAGTTCCCCACGCTTGGCCGCATGCAGTCCGGCCCCGGACCCACGGGGCGCGGCGGACCCATGGGTCACATGGGCCAGGCCATGCAGCCTGGGCAAGGCCAGTCGTACGGCGCAGCGTCCGGGCAGGCCATGGGCATGGGGCCCGGCGGAACCATGGGTCTGTCTGTGCAGCACGGGGCGCAGGGCCAGGGCTCCTCGTGGGGCCAGGGCCAGGGTGTACGGCCGCCGCCGCCGCCGCCACCGCCGCACCACGTGGGGGGCGGCAACGGCAGCAAAGGACCCATGGGTCAGGGCGGCCAGGGGCAGGGCCGTAACGGCGGCGGCGGCCACCAGCAGCAGCAACAGCAGCAGGGCCTCTCGGGTGCGGCCTCGGGGCAGCAGGGGCAGCAGCAGCAGCAGGCCGTGTACGGCATGGCCGCCGTGCCGTACCCCGGCTCGCCGGGAATGGGCATGGGCGTCGCGCAGCAGTTTTCCGTACCGATGATGGCGACGGCGCCGGGGTACGTCACGACGGCTACGGGGCAGGCGGTGTACGGCATGACGGCTGCAGGACAGCACAACGTCATCCCGGCGGGCGCGCTGTACGCCGCACCCGCACCGGGTGGGGCCGCGTTTTATGGGATTCCGGGCATGGCGGCTGGGACGTACGGCTACATGGCGGCGGGACCCGCCCCGGGATCCCCCGAGGCGGTGACTATCGCCCCTGGAGCGTTCCACCCTACAGCGGTGTACGGCGGCTATCCGGCAGGGGCTGCCATGTACCAAGCGACACAGATGCCGGCTCAGGGCGGTGCGCTGCACCCCGTCGCCGGCGGCGGCGCGATGCGACCGGTGTACGGCGTGCAGTACTACCAGGCGTACGACGCGTCGGGCGGGCAGTACGACGGCTCTGGCGGGCAGCAGGGCGGCGGCGCGAGGCAGAGCGGGGACGGGCACCACCCGGGGAGGGAGCAGCAGGGGGGCCGTAACTACTCGGGTGGCTACGGCGGCGGCGGCGGTGGTGGTGGTGGTGGTGGCGGCGGGCACTACGGAGGCTTGCGCGGGGGCAGGGAGTACGAGGGAGGCAGCAGCGGGAGGGGGGACCAGCAGCACCAAAGCTCGGGGGCAGGTGGGGCCGGGCACGACCGGGCCAAGTGAGGATGGACGCTCAGTCGTAGAGCGGTGGTGAGGTTTGATACCAGATTCTGCCGGCGGAGGCGGAACGGAGCAGGACGAAAGGGAATGGAATAAGATTATGGCCGGCTGAGACCGTTGTGAGCGGAGTGGCTGCTTGGATCCCGGACTCAAGAGTGGAGAGCAGTCAGGTGGTGACAAGGTCGGATGAGTGTGGGAGGGGGCACGTGGCTGGTGTTACGGCCCCACCCGGCCGACTGGAAGCAGTTGGCGGTTGCGTACGGGACGGGGATCTGGTTGGGGTGGAAGTTGGGATGCAGGGGAGTTGGGGTGGCGGAGCGGAAGGGAAGAGGAGGAGGAGGAGGAGGAGGAGGGACGGGACGGGACGGGGAGGACTTGTGGTGGAGCGGAACGCCGGGAGGTCGAGCTTGCTGGCAGGAGACGGCTGCCGCGCTGCGTCCGGTGTGCGGGGGCAGTGTGCGGTTGTGCATTGGCACGGTTGGAGGTGGTGGTGCAAGCAAGGAGCGGGAGGCGGAGGGCGCGGCCCTCTTTCCATGCTGCCGCGTGACCTGTTCGCGTACGGGCGCCCCCGGGGCTTGGCTGGGGCCGTGCATGGAGTGTGCATGGTGCAAGCAGGTCAGCATGGCTATGGTACAGGTGGCATGCGCGGGAGCGCGGGTCAGGGCCGTGCTTGCTGACGCGCCTACTCCCGTCAGCGTCGGGACCCCTTTCATTCATTTTTAGGGTGCTTCATCTTTTGGCCTGCTCCCAAACTGCTGCAAGCAGCGCTTGGGGGCCCGCGGCCGTGTTGGCTGTCGAACGATGCGGATCGCTCAAGACGCAAGGGCCCTGGTTGCAGCGTCGTCTTGTGGCCGCAGGCGCAGGCCGCCGGCGGCTGGCGCTTACGTTGACCGACGATTCCTGGCGTTTGACAGTAGCCACCATCCGCGCTCGTGCAGCAGGGTACGCATGGCAACGCCGAGCGAGGGCCACGGGTTCAGCGGCGAAGGCATACCAGTAAGCTGTGCTGTTTTGTCCCCGCACTCACTTTCCTGCCTGGCGTATACCATATTGGGCGCCGGGGGATGAGGTAGCGGGTGCGAATCCACGCTTGCATCGCGGCGGCAGAAGCCATGACGCTCGTTTGCCCTGTTTCGGAGACTTTTAACCGCCAAGGTTGTGGTTTTGCTGGGGGCATGCGGTGGGCTGGGACCCGTTGCCGAAAGGCACGGGCGAGAGGGCCAGAGCTGCTTGGACTGGAGGGTGGTGTTTGGCACGTTGAGGAGAAGGGGATGTGCATACACACGCGCGGGCCTGATTTGGCTTCGGGTGCACCGCAGCTGGGTGCGTTAAGCGCAAGCGGCATGTGTGGTGCTGCGTACGAGGGGCGGTGCGGGGCAGTGATCGGCATCCAGGGCTGATTGCGCTCTGCTGTGGTTGAAGCAGGCATGGGGCGGTGCGTCGCGTGCTGATGCCACAGGCAGAATGATGGCCCAATGGGACGGGCCTGCAGACCAGCACACCTGCCAAATCCCAACACTTGGCCTGCGGTGCAGTGGCAGAGTGTGTGGCCAGCGTATGGACGGCAACACTGGCCACCTGCTTGCGAGGCGGTGACTTGGTGCGTAGTGCTAAATGCGTGCCAAGGTGCGGCGGTTCCAAGCCATACCGCTTTGGTGGGCTAACTGGGCTTTACTGTGTGCAGCGACCCCGCTTACGGTATGCTAGGCGCGAGGCGGAGAGGCGAGGGCGTCGGTCGAAGCACACTGTGCCAACGAGTCTATGCAAGGGGAGTAGCGGTGGAGGACGCGGGCTGTGATCTCAGGAACAGGTGTGCGGGGCTCAACGCCACCGTGGACGTGAAGGAGTGGACATGGTTGGCGGTATGGCCGCACCTGGCTTGTGCATGTGTGCATGTCCAGACTGTCTAGGCCTGGTCTAGGCAACGTTTGTGAATAAAGGCGTGTGCGCCGTATGGCAAGTGCGGTACGAGCACGGCACCATCAGAGTGCCGATTACGTGCATACGGGACATCGGCGGCACGTGGTGCGCTGTCGCCCCTGTGGCTTGTGGGGGGCATTTGCTGGGGCACATGGAAATGAGGGCGTTCTCGGCAGCTTCGGGCGTTGGTAATCCTTAGATTGGCACGCGTCATGGCCCATCTGATCCAGGGGAACCAGGGCTTTCGGAACTGGGAAGATCAGGCGACACCAGAAGCTCAACGGTACGCTGCTTTCCCATGTTACGAAGCTCCCTTAAGGCAGTTAAGTCTGAACGCGGGCAGCAGACCGGCAGCATGTGCAGGGGGAGGCGCACTACCGTACGTACCGCGCCCCACGTGCACTGCCTTTGTGCCCTCTGAGTTCCTCCAAGGTGTGTACCGTAGTCATGCTGCAAAGCCGTTCTCCCGAGTCCTGACCGGAGGTGCACCCGTTCCTCGCTGCACTGTGCGTTTGCTCGCTATGCACGGTGCTAAGCGCTCTGCGGTTCCAGGCTTCCAGCCAGGCGGTTCCAGGCAGGGTTGTTGTAAGCTGCCCTTGTTGCTCTGGCCGCCTGGGATGCAGTGTCCCGGTCTTCAGAATTATCATGATTTTGGCGGCCATTTCAGCTGCCTGTCAGGATTTTTTTGGGCAGAATCCTGACCGAATCAGGATTTTCAAGAGGGTTTTTCCCAGGATTTGCCCAGAAATCCTGAAAAATGTACGATTGTCAGAATTTCCAGACCCGAAAGGCACCAAAATTATGAGCGGTCAGAATTTCTCTCCAAATAAGACCGGAACACTGCTGGGATGTCCTCGGATACGGCAGCCTTGCAATGCTGGTGTGCTACGCTTTGGCTGCTCGCCACGCACAAGAGCGATGTTACATGGAGCAGCAGCTGCTGCTCTCCTGCCCGGCAATCATTTACTGCACTATGCCCAATAACACTGACCTTCGTGCCGAACAACAATGCCCACTCGGTCAAATGCAAAGGCCCTGGGGCCTCTGAGCATACGGTATGCGCGTGGCAGGGGCGTGGTGGCATGCAGGGATAGTTGACGTGCTCTCATGCCATGCAGGCGGAGGTAGGATACAGGTGCCGCACACCAAGGCACCACATGCAACACTCTGCCCGCACGCGATTGCAACCATTACGAGCCGCAACTACTCTACAGCACCCTATGTACGGCAGTGGGCGACTTTAAAGGTATAAGCACAGGGAGACATGTGAACGAGTTGCAGTTTCCGCAAGGGCAGCAAGGAAGAGGTGCAATGTGCCACTGACATGTACAAGGCAGCTCATGTAAGCCACGTGTCAGCACGCTTTCCTAGGGGTGGAAGTTCCAGAAGTTGTTACCCCACCGCGTGTACCGTACGCACACCAACTAGAGTACGAGCAATCCGCGCAGCGCCCGGCCACATCCAACGGACCCAACCGCCCCAAACGGTCAGCCGCGTGCACACCTCGTGCCTTCGCTGCCCACCACAGGTACCATACCACGGAACCACGCTATAATGGTACATGACGCGGGGGTTTTAGCACATGTGACCCCTTGCGAACTTGAAAAAACCGGCTAGCGCCCCACGCGCCTTACCCACCACACCTGCGACTGCCATGCACCGATAAGTAGCGAAGCGAGCGTATGCGAGCCACTAACCTGTGCTGTTTAAGAAGCCTCCACGCCTGCAGACCCTCACCAGCCCAACACACACGCCCGTTGTGGCATCGTGCAGATACTGCATGCCTGTTGCCGTATGCAGCTGCATGGCGTAAGCCCTATACTTGATCCTCCATCGCTTGCAGAGGGTCAGGGCACCACACCTACCGGTACCCCTCTCATCCCCATACTGCGCACCCCAATACCATCTGGGATCATCCATGACCGCCCTTAATGCCCCCAACCAGTCCCATATGGCACCGGGAATGAGCATGCAAATGTTATACTGGCCAGTCATGCACATGTTATGTACTCCACCGGCCCCATCCATAATTCACTTTGGCCCATCGCTATGGACAATTGAAACTAAAGCGCTATATCCCAAGCCCACGCAGGCACTCCACCATGGCTCTGTCCCCACGCCGTACTGCCTTGTCGTACGAATCACCCCAACCCCACACGTCCTCCTCGAACCCCACCTCCCTCGCCAGCAGCTCCACCACCGCCACACAGCCGCCCTCCGCAGCCAGACGCACGGTGCGGGCCGGCGGCCGACGAGGACATCCCCTGCTGCCAGCGGCACCCGCGCCGCCCCCACCTGCTCCGGCCCTCTTCCCCTGCTGCTGTAGCAGGTACCGCACGAGCTCCACGTCACCACGCAGCGCTGCCGCGTCGAGGCACCTGCTGCTGCTGCCACTGCTGCTCATGCTGTCTTTAGCAATAGGGCCACCTCCCGGCGCTGCTGCCTCGTCCGCTGCGTCCGCTGCCTCCTCCAACACACACAGCGCCCGGAGCAGGTCCCCAGCCCCGCCACCGACGCCAGGCGCCGCCATTTGGTCAAGTGCAGGTCCGGGCCGAGCTGACGGACGCCGAGTCCCCCACGCTGGGCCCTGGGGCCACGCCAGTATGATAGCGGGCGCCGCGCCGGGGTGCACGTGGCACCGTGCCTCCCGTGCCAGCCACGTCAGCATGGCGAGGTCTCCCCTGCACGCCGCAGCCTTGTAGGCCCCAGGGTCCGCCGGACAGCCGTGCCGCAGCAGCCAGGCAGCCGTGGGGATGTTGCCGGGGCCAGCAGCGGCCCGGAAGACCTCCCCTGTCAGCAGCTGCTCCGCACCGCCGTACCGGTACCGGTACCTGCACACCTCATGCAGCCACTGCAGGGACTGCAGCTGCCCCGCCTGCGCCGCCGCCACTGCGGCGCTCTGCAGCAGCTCCGCAGAGCCCCCAGCATCGTGCAGCAGCAGGGATGCTAACCCACGGTGATGCAGCCACTGCAGCTTGGGTACGGGGTCGATGGGCGAGGCTGCTGCTGCTGCGGTTAGGTAGCCCCATGCCTCCTCGTCTTCCTGGTCTGGTACGCGGCAGCAGCCGGCCTGCTCCACAAGCCAACGCGTAATACACAAGTCCGCGTGCTGCAGCGCAGCCTCCAGCACCTCCCAGCTGCCCATGGGGCAGCCGTGGGCCAGCAGCCACCGGAGGCGAGACAGGTCCCCTGTGCGGGCTGCGGCCACGGCGGCTAAAACACCCAGCAACGGACTTGCCCTCTGCTGTGCCTGCTGCAGCACCCAATCTGCCTTGGCCTGCCACTTGGGCGTCGCGGACCCCACCGCCGCCGCCAGCACACCTGGCCCCAGCTCCAGCCTCTGGCCGTCGCCTGCATTGCCCTGCAGCAGCTGCCACGCCGCTTGCATCCCCGCCAGGTCGCAGTGCGCCGCCGCAGCCTCCAGCGTGGCAGACGGCTGCAGTGGGCAGCGGTGCTGCAGCAGCCACCGGAGCAGGTGCACGTGGCCGTGCCGTACAGCCTCTACTCCAGGGTCCGGCAGTACAGATCCGTACCGGTCCAGGATGCTAGCTGCGCCTGCGCCGTCGCCGGCGCCTGGGGGAGGTAGCAGCAGCTCCGGGGGCACGCACAGCCGCAGCAGGCCCCACGCAACCTCCAGGTTGGCCTCGCAGCCGCTGGCGGCGGCGGTGCTGAGCAGCTGCAGCTTGCGGCGGAAGGGCAGCAGGCGCATGCCGTACACGCTGCCGTACTCCAGGAAGGGCTGTACGGCGTGCGTCGGAAGCGGCTGACTGAGGCGGGCGGCGCGGTGTTCCGGTTGGTCGAAGGAGACCCACGCCTCCCTGCACGCCGCGCGGCCGCTGAGGGCCAGGTCGTTGGGAGGGAGGAAGGAAAGCACGTGGAGCTGTAGCTCTGGTGGTAGCTGTGGCGGTGGGTTAGGGTGTGAGGAAAAGGACGACTGCTGTCCACCGCTGTTGTTGCTGATCCTCGGTGTCACGACCGCACGTGGGCTGACGAGTGCCTCAGAGTACCGGTATGCACTGTAGCCGCGGGGTGTTGCTACTGCCGCCTGCCGAGAAGCTGCAGCATAGCCATCGACTGAGGGCCGTCGGTGGCCGAGAGAGAGGGTGCGGAGCAGCCGGAGATGCCCAGGTGCACTGACGCCGGGGAGCGGGGAAGGTGTGTCGCATGGCAGGGGCAGCTGCCGTCGCTGTAGTGGACACGGTGTGGCTGGGCACGGGCACGCCATGGGTCGGCGGGTCCAAGAAACCGACAGACGAGTAGCCCTTGGCGATTTTAGGACCACTCGCTGACCTCTGAGCTGGACGTTGAGCACGGACAGTGCGCAGAAGCTGTGTAGCTGCTCAGCAGGCACCTCGTGCACAGCAGGTGGCGTGGACGCGTCGCGCTGGGGGGTCCTGCAAAGGTAGGGTAACGCCAACGAGTTGGTTGGGTTGGAACAAGCCAAAGGACCCCTGCAATATGAGATCGGGCGAATGCAAAGTCGTGCATAGAGTATGGAGCTGGGTTTGTGAGTTGAGCAATGCAGTGGCTGGAGCCGATCAGAGGGTGCATGCAGCAGGCCAGGGCAGCTCAGTGGCCCGATTATGCGTCGCCGCGAAACTCGTGCCTGTGCATGCGCTTTCCGCGAACCACCAAAGCAGGTTCTACATACCTGAAACAGGGTAGTTGAGTCAGGGGCTTCCCTTGAAGCTCCTCCCAAGCTTCGAGCTTGCAACTGCCGAGTCGGCGTCCATGAAAGGTCGGGCCAAAAGCGCCAATATCCTGCCACCTGAAGCCAGTCACAGCGCAGGTGCACACATGTGACTTATACATGGAGTGAATTCGAGGTTCGAGGCATGAACTGCATGCTAAGTCCCATCATGTACCGGTTCCATGCATCTACACCATCGGTCCACTTACCTCGAACCAACTGACGCATAACAGCTCCGGTTAGGGCACCTGCCGCTGGCTTCTCCTGTCGAGTTGCAAGTGCACTCCTAACCGCCGTTGGGTCGGCAGCCGAAGCAGTGTTCACTTGCAAGCACAAAGGCCTAGCACGATGAACAATGGAAGTGTGCTCGAGGCGCTGCACTCGACTCGAGGCAAGGGGCCAACCGCGTGGACACATTCACATCCGCGCGCAACGGCTGCAGGCGTCAGCACGAGCTCTTATCCCATGATGTTACTAATGCTTACATGTCTTCCCACGTGCGTTAGTGCTCGTGTGACCAGGTACGGTGAGGCGGCATGCACCACAGGAAAGCATGAATGTGCTGCCAAGCTACGAATGGGCAGACCCAGTGCCGGCGCTGACCGACCCATGGGTCTTCACCACCACCGGCCCACCGTCCTGCGCCTTGTAACCACCACCGGCAATTACACGCCGAATTTGCCACCGTTACTTGTACAATTAATGCTAAACCCAACTCGGGCATAGCGCGGTCGAACCGTTCGGCTACAGCCGGTTAAACTCCCTGCACCCAGCCCCTCGCACTGAGCCGCAGCCCACTTCCACGTGCAGTGGTCCAACACTGGCACGCGCCCCGTCGCTTTCCACCAACACGTTTCATTGGAGGGCTGTCCAACTACAATCCCCAATGATGCCACGCTATCGAAGCTATGCGCGGTGACGCCACAGGCCTGGGTGGCTGCAACGGTGTGCCCAAGCAAAGAGCCGTTAGTGATGCAGAACGCATGCGGAAAGCGTTGGCCAGTTTCACAGCAACACCCGCCGCTGCCGCTGCAACGGGGTCATGCATCATTTTATCGGCCGGATTTAGTGACGTCGGCTTGAAACTGGAGTGTCTGAGACACCCATAGACCTCACACTCAGGCTTCGACAGCGAGTTACAGCCAGAGGGCTGGCTGGTCCCGTTCGTCACATATGGTCGAAACATTCTTTCCTTACACCCTCCTGGTCACTCTGGTGTGTACCCGCATTTGGTCCGCCTTATGCCCCCCGCTCCTGGCCGTTGTGTCTCTGCCACCACGGTCACCCAGCTCGATCCCAAACCACCGCTTCTTCTGCTACGGTTGCTGCTACTGTCGCTGCCGCTGCCCCGGCCCCCCGACGCGTCCAGGACGGCCCCGAACCCCAGAACCCCTTCCAGTCACACCCTCAACCCATGCGGTGCCGGCACAGCTCCGTACATCCCTATCCATGCCCGTACAGCCCCGTATTCCTTCCCCCCCGACTCCCACAGCGTCATCTCCACCTCCCCCCTCCCGCCGGTAGCCCGGTAGCCCCTGTTCCACAACCCACCTCATCAAGACACCGGCAGCTGCACGCGCAGCCTGACCCACACCACAAGCCGCAGCCTCACTGCACATCAGGCCTCCTGAACGCCCCGGTGTGTCCGTATCCCTGCGCACCACGGCGCACAGCCGTAGGCCCTGCCATTCACGTCCTCCTTGTGGACCCCACAGCCGCGCAGCCCGCACCCACCTGTGAAACGACCGTTGCCACGAAGCCGCTGTCCGCCACGGCCCACAGACCCATGGGTCGCAGCTCCGTGTCTTCCAAGAGGCCTCCCCTGACATGCATCGCGAGCTCCGGGTCCAACCGCTCGTACGCCGCCCCTAGCAAGGCAGCCGCCATCCAGCGACAACCCTGCGCGCCGCAGCGCCTTTATCGCCGCCATCTGGCCCTCATTCCCTTCCCCAGGGCCCCGGTCACCAGGGGACGCTGCGACACACACGGCACCGTTGAACCCACGGCGGCCGCTGGTCCTGCTGCCGCTTTTTGTTCCTGCCGCTGCTGCTCCTGCTGCAATACCCGCTGCTGCGTGCGTCTGCAAGAGTTCTGATACCCTGCTTGCGCTCGCTCGCTGTCGTTGTGCCGTTCCATGGCGGCAGACTTGGCCAGAACAGCAACTGTACCGCCTGGCGGCACCGGACACCATTGGGCCACAGAAAGCAGCTCCCGGCCCCACCCCCTCACGATGCAGGGCGGGTCACCATTCCCGCAGCTGGCGGCTACCGGGGGCTGCCAGCACGTGGCAACGGCCCTCGCATCCCAGCTGCAGCCGCTTCTGAATGACGTCTGCAGCAGCACCCGTGCCGTCTTGGCTGCCAATCAGCGACCCACTGCAGCAGCGCGTCAGGTCCAAGCTGCTGCCCTTGACCAGGTCCAAGCTGCTGCCCTTGACCAGGTCCAAGCTGCTGCCCTTGGCCCCAACGCCCTTGCGTCCACGGCCCCACTCAGCAGCAGCTCGCTCGCTGCCTGCAGCGCCGCCAGGCGGCATTGCGTTGCGGCCGCCGCGAGGGCCACAGTGGGCGGCAGCGGACGGACAGCGGTGCTTCACCAGCCACCGGAGCAGGTGCACGTGGCCGTGCTATGCCTCCACGGCACCGGGGTCTTCGCACGTGGCGCCCTGCTGGATGAAGGCATTCGTGTATTGCTGCTGCCCCCGGTGCTGCTGGTGTTGCTGCGGTAGCGCATCGTCGCCCCACCCCTTTTCCTGGTAGCAGCAGCAGCTCTGGTGCCAGGCACGGTCGCAGCAGCCCCCATGCCACCTCCAGGTCGGCCTGCCTCGCAGCCGCTGGCGGCGGCCGCAACGAGCCAGCTGCAGCTTGGAGCCGAAGGGCAGCAGCCGCATGCCGTCCAGACTGCCGTAATCCAGGAAGGGCGGTACGGCAGAGCGACTGGCCCAGGTGCGCGGTACGGTGGGCTACTAGTGGCCCGCCACGTCGCAATGCAGGCGTGGGGCTGCAGGGGGCGAGAGATTGTTGAACGGTTGATGCGCCATCACGCCTAGCTCAGCCGCAGCTCCATGGCGGACGTGCATTGCAATTAACACACCCCAGTTAGCTGCACTGCTCTTACAGCGTTATCCCAATAGTGCATACCTGGCATGGCAGGTTCCGGGGCCTAATTGCTGCCGGTATGCTCCAGGTCACCAGGTGCACTGTGCAGCCCAGGAGTGTGCGAGGTGCCGAAGAATGTAGGGGCAGCGCACCTCGAGCGGTGGTGCACTGTGTGCTGCCCCGGCCGCCCTGGTCAGCCGGGGCAAACGCTGGAGTGCCTTCCGTCGTGCGAACAGGCCAAGGTTGGGCGGTACCCGTGTAACCGGCATGATATTGATTTAGAAAATACTGCGATGCACGTGCGCGGTGGTCTGCCGTTTCACGCGCTGAAGCGACTAGGGTCTCGGCAGGCACGGCAGCCGGCTAGGTGTCCTTGTGCTCAGTGTTATTTGAGCGCTACATTACAAACAAGTTTATGTAGACTGAGCGCTACACTTTTGGAACGAATGAAGGCGCGCACATAGCGCATGCTGTCACGCAGGTTGCCGCCAGGCGCATCCCATGCCACGTACCCGCACCACCACATCAGTGGATCTTTATTGCAGGTGCGCAAGGGGGACAAGCTAGTTGCATCCGTCAACAGCAGCCACACACTATCGCACGCATCACCTAAATATCCCTTCCGTTCTGCCCACCCCATGTCCTAGACCCAGTGGTCGTACAACTGCATACACTAAGCAGATGGGAGGCAAGCCATGCCTTTATTGCAGCACCGTATGGGTACGTCAGGCTCGTGCAACAACTCCATGGTACAAACAACGCCAAAAGTACCGTAACACCACAACGGTTTGCCGTCCAGCTACAAGCTGCTTGGCCACGCACTTCCGCCGAGCAGCTCAGGCGCAACAGGCCGTACACGTGTCCCGTCCACACCAGCAAAGCGCTCGAGGCCTCGCACTTAGCACATAACGGAAAGCACCGGTAGCCACTGAACCCGGCATCGAAGTCCTTATAAGCCACGACAACTCCAGCTAAATCCACTGGACCGCCCTCGCTCGCTTTCACGCACGTCACGTGCCATGCACACCTCAGGACGATCAAAACCACTGCACTCATCGCTGCAAAACCACTGCACTCGTCGCTGCAGAGTTCGATGTCCGGTCACATGCACAATCATTTTGTGCCCAGCACACTGTGCGCGCTTCTACGGGGGAGTGCCGCCCACAGGCGGCAGCGGCGGCAGCGGCGGGAAGCCGGGAATCTGGATGGGCGTGAAGACGATCGGCGGGAAGGGGTAGAAGGGGAAGGGGATGCCGGTGGGGACGCCGATGGGCGGGGGCTGTCCCGGAGCTGCTGGGGCGGTGGGTCCCGGCGTCGCGACGAAAATTGGGGTATTGCTGCGGGCGCAGTCATTGAGCACCTCGACAGTGGTACCCGACTCGGCCCAGGCGGAGGCCCCCTGGGGTCCGCACTGTGCGTAGGCGCGTGCGAACGCCTCGGTGAGCACGCTGCAGCCCTCTGAATTCTTGGAGACAGCAACCGAATACGCCTCGCTGTATGCTGCGGCGGTGGCTCCCCCCTGGCAGATGGCCACGGCGGTGGCGGCCACCAGGCCGTCAGCCTGCGCGCCGCCGGCGGCGGCAGCCTGGGAGGGACAGCGGGGGGCATGGGTGGGAGCAGGGAACCACTTTCAGTCGTACAGCAATCGGGAATACCGGTATCTAGGTGCAGCTCATGTACGGCATGCAGCATAGCGCAAGCGGGCTACGCAGACATGTCGATGTACTGCAACATGCTGTGGGGAGCGCATATGTGTTTTGAACCCGCCTGTGTTTTGAGGCCTCCAAACGTGCTACCCCTCGCCCACTAGATGTCACAAGGGGCCACGGCACCACGAAGCCGCCCATACCACGTACACGCAAGCGTGGGTGGTTCAGGACCCACAACACTTGTGACGTTCCCACCTGCGCAAAGGTCACTCCGTACGCTTCCGCCGCGCTGCTGCCTCCCTGGGTGATGGCCTGAGCCACCGACTGGGAGTAGGCCTGCAGCACGAGGCACGGGGCAAGGGACACGTACCGTTAGTACCGGTAGCAGCACGTCAGAGCGTACATGCGCACAGCGGTAACGCGCCTTGCGGGTACGGGGTACCATAACATTGGGTATGGGAGTAGGCCTGTGGCACGTGTGGCACGTGTGTATGGCACGTGTGGCACGTGGCACGTGACATGGAGTGTGTGGCAAGGGGCAAAGGGGTACGCGTGAAAGGGGAGGAGTCTTTTAGGGCGTCGGGGAGTCACGGACACAGACAGCGGGCCCAAAAAGCCGTTCACGCCAGTGCCGAGTAGTCCTCAGCCATGACCCAGATCCCGCTTGCTTCGCCCTCGATTGTCACGGCGTGATACACCCAGGCCTCAGGGTTCGCGTATGCCTGCCCATGGCCCCGCCTAATACACTGCCCAGATTCCCTGCTTCCCATGCTGACCCACCTGCACGGCCTCTGGGCTCTCCCTTGCTGCCGCGAACGCCTGCGACTGCGCCTGCGCGAACACGTCCACAGCTCCCAGGCTGGCGGCCAGGCTAGCGGACTCGGCCAGAGCAGCGGCGGTGGCCTGAGGTACGTCCAGGGGCACAAGAAAGGTGGCGTTGGGGTATTTGAGACGTTTGGGGGTGATCAAGCACGAGTGCAGGAATTAAAAGGATTTAACGGACAAGGTGCTTGGTTGGGAAGCTCCAATGTGGGTCGTGCCATTGCAACTTGCAAGGGCCGCATGAGTGATAGGCACGTGTGCGGCCGCATCTAGGCTGGCAGCCAGGGAGGCGGATTCGGCCAAGCAAAGCAGCGGCAGCAACTTGCAGTCCAGTGGCATCGGGGACCTTGGGGCACGTGAGGCGGTATGAGGGGGCTGACGACGCACTGCGTCTTCGCGTATCGCTACTGGTAGCAGCACTTTCGCCACGCCTGTGCGCGGTACATTGTCAGCACTACCGGAGCTGTCACTTCTGGGCGCACACCACGACCCCTAGTCCACTGCAGTCCACCTGCACGTTGGCCTACGCCTCGTGCCTGGCGCACACACTAAGGCACAATCCAACCAGCATGACGGTCATCGAAAACGACGTTGTCCCCTCCCACCACCCACCACCACAGACTTGCCGCCGTAACCCACCTGCACGTTAACCTGCGCCGCCGCCACGGACGCCGCCGCCACCGATGCCGCCGCCTCCCTGCCGCCCGCCGCCGCCGACAGCAGCGCCGCCGCCGCGCTGCGCGTGTCACCGGACTGTACGGCGCCCACCACGCTGGCGGCCGCCTCGGCGGTTGCGTTGGCTTGGAAGAGGTTCGTGATGTTCTGTGGGAAGGGCGTGCCCGGGCGCTTAAGTCACTATGGTACCGCATTGTACTTGTGCCTCAGGGGTGCAGCTGAGTGCAAGTGTGGCGCAGGCTGTGACGAGGAGCATGGGCAGCATGGCTTGGCCCACCAAACGGGCAGCGGTTCGCGTGGTGGTAACTTGCCAACGACCAACTACCAACCGCCCTGTCTACAGATGCAATGCGTATGTGCGTGACACGGCGCTGCCCAACACCTACGTTGATAAACGCTGTGATGTTGGGCGTCAGCCACGATGCGTTACCAAACAGCGTCATGTTAAAGGGCATCCACGTCGGATTACCGAGCATGGGAATGTTGAGCATGGGTATCTCCCCTGCCGCTGCGAGCGGCCGCATGGCTGGCACTCCTAGCTGGTGCAATGCCCGGCGGTGGCTGCCTGGCCGCCGCCCGCCCAGCGGCGGGACCGCCGGCTGGGATGAGCCGACGGCGGCAGGCGCCCCCTCGCCACCACAGCACTACAGGCAGTGATGCATGCATGCAACACCCGTGCGCCACTTCAGGGCAGAGGGTTGGTGCAACGAGGTAGTACCTGTCTGCCTGCCCGCCCGCTCTTTCTTATCATGCTTACCCTTGCACAACGGCCTACATCTACACATACCCGTGCAGTGCCTCAGGGATGGAGCGGAGCTCTGGCATTGCTCGACTTCTCGCACTGAAATGGTCACCCTCTACCCCCCGATTCCCTAAAAGCCTGTGCTACACGTCTAGTACCGCAGCGCCGTTGCCTGCCTTATCAAGCCCCATGCCTTCGCACCTATTTAACCCGCCTCTAACCCGTCTAAAACAAAGCCGTGCTTTAACACCGCAACAAAGCCGTGCCCTCGCACCTGTGCAGTGGGCGTGATGGTCCCGTTCAGGGCCTGCTCCGCGAGCTGCGTGCCGTTGCGCACCACCTCTGGCGCCTGCACACCCGTGCGGTTGATGGCGGGTGTGGTGACGTTGCTGGGCACCAGAACCAGAGTCTCATTAGCACCACCTGGCGGCGCTCCCGCCGTCTCGTTCCCAGGTGTGGTGGTGTTGGTCGCGTTCTCCACAGGCACAACGAGGATGGGCAGAACGCTGGGAGCCGTGCCGTTGCCAGTGGCGTTACCGGCAGGAGCGGTTGCGTTGGTGCCTGGAGCGGTGGCATTGCCCTCGGAAGGCGCGGTGGCGTTGCCCTCGGACGGCGGGGCAGCGGCCTCCACCGGGACCACCAGAATGGGCAGGACCTCGACGGGGGCGGTGGCGTTGGTGCCGCTGGCAGTGGTGTTGCCCAAGGTGGTGTTGGTGTTGCCCGATGTGGTGTTGGTGTTGGTGGCGTTTGCGCCGGGATCTGTTGTGTTGGTTTTTGGGGTAATGACAACGGAGGGCGAGCGCTCATCTGTCGGAGGCGCGGGCCACAGCACGTGCAGCAAGGAACGCAAGAAGGGCGGCGGGCTGCGGTGAAGCACTGCCGCGGCACATGTGACAAGTGTCTTACGCGGTGGAGCAGTATCAAAGGGGACATTGTTATCATTGGGAAACTCGTAACGGAATGTATGGCTCCGCAATGGCTTGGAGAGAGTCCAGTAGGTCAGAGATTGACCCATGGGTCGGAGCGGCAGGTCGTAGGATAGCGCGCGCTGCACTGGATCCGATGAGTTGCAAGAATGCGAGCGACATCCAACGCTGCACTAAGCTGGGCTAAATGCGCTGCACGGAACGATGCAACGTCCAGTCCGAGACCCCAGCGTCATAGGCGGCTAGCAAGCGAAAGGTTGGCTCCTAATGCCGGGGCCAGCCGGCGGCCCGGCGCAGGCTTCAACCTTACCGGTGATGGCGCTTGTCTGTCCATTCCCAGTCTCTGTCCCGGCTGCCGTCTGCACGAGGCGCCGAATGGCGCCGCGGGGGCCTGCAAGGCGCGGAAGAGGCGTTCCGTAGAATGTAGGGTGCAAGTCAAATGCCGAAACGCCGCGGTAGGGAGCAACATTTTCCAGAGAGCTTTGCTGCAAATCACCTGCTTTGCGGTGCCCTTCTGCCGGTGTGGGGCCTGCTGCGAAAGCCAACGCTGCCGCCAGCGCCACCGCTAGCAGCACGGCCCGCGCTGCACGCGCGCCTCTGTATGCCATTGTTCCGCAACAGTAAGCCGAAATGCAAACTGAATCACCAGGACTGCGACAGGTGTCGGCCCGAGATGCGGGTTTTTGTCGGGACGTTCGTTTGCAGTTGGCAATGGGGATCCTTGGACGTCGTGCTTTGGGGAGCGATAGACGAGAAGCTGCGGAAGCAGCCAAGCGGTTGAGGTAGAAAATGTTCTGATTACGAATGGCTTTTGTATGCAATCCGCATTGAAGTTATAGCGTATCACCGTCGCCGTATGGTTTTTTCCAGACGAACTATGGGGCATCCCGCCGGCTTCAGGCATGCTGGCCCAGGCACGTGTGAGGGGCTGTGGGCACGCATTGCTTGTGTGCGTCAAGACCTTCTGGACAGTGCATGCTGCTGTTTTGACACTTGTAGTCAGACAGCCATAGCTAGGGCAGGTACGTGTCATGTGCATTACTGTACTCTTGCCATGCCCGATAGGGGATATTGTGGCCTCGCAGCGACCCCTGTACATCGTCTAGGGCAGTCTAGAGGTCGGTGACAAAGCCTCACCTAATGTGTTTTGACCATCTGGCATCACCCTTGCAACTGCGTACGCGAGGCCACGGCTCCCTCCTCCCTGGCCTTCCCATGTCCTTGAAGGGCATGTGTGGTTGTAATGTACGCCCACAGCGGTCGCAGGCGTCGCAAAAGGGCGGCGTCCACGTGGCCCCACCTGGACCGCGTGCACCTGGCCCGGGCATCGTCCGTTACAGGTGACACTTTGGCATTTTGTGTTACAGTTCAGGTGGTGTGGCAACACCGTCCGTACCGTACTGGTCCCGACCACACGCACCTAGCAGGACGACAAGAGTTGGACCCACGTGTCCCTACCTACCCCTACGCGCACCCCGTGCTCGCCGTCAGCGCGCACCCTGTACACGAATAGCAGTCCTGCTGAGGACCGCCTGCAGATGTACAAAATCTAGTCTCTCCCCTGTGCACCAGCTGCATGCGCCGTTCGTGCACCATCCTCCGTTGGCTGTCACGCGTTCTATGCACACGTGCAAGGTCGGTGCATTCTCAAACCACATTGGCTTCCACTCTGTACGCTACCATACCATGCTTCCTCTCTTCGACACACAAAACTGAACGGGCAAGCCGGCCCTGCTGGACCAAGTGCTTGCTTGCGCCCAAGGCGACACGCTCTCATCCTGATCACTCGTATCAAAGCACTCCATGGCCAACACAGCAACGCGCCGGTCTGACACGTGCCATGGCACAGAACCTCGTAGCTCCTGCACCTCTTGCGGTCTACTGCTCGTGGCTCCTGTAGCTTCAGCAACTGAATGCTCGTAGCTCCTGTAGCTCACGCGGCGTGTGTTGTTTCAATCGCTGGTGGCGCTCCCCGGCCGCCACGTGGTCCCCTGGGGGATGCAATGGGATGCAATATGTGTTAACGCACACGTACCATGCCAACCTCTCGTGCTACTGGCGGGAAGAAGGGCCCGGTGGGATCGGCAAACAAGTCGGAACAAGTCAACGTTGACCAGCTAGCGCTCTCCCTTGCTCAACGCTGAGTCCCATCGTACTCAGCTCCTTTTTATTGCAGGGCTGCGATACCCGTGCTAGTACGGCCTGGTCAACCTTCCGTGAATATGCCCATGTGGAGCACATGGGATGTGCTGCTGAAGACAGCGATTGTGCCACAGCCATGGCGTGTTCGCGGTGAGGCGACCCCGGCAGGCCAACTCCCCTTACGCACGCTTGGCGTGGACAACATATGTATCAATGCAAGTAGCACACACCTGCGGCGTGTCCATGATGAGGACGCTCTAGTCGGCCCGTCCCCATGTGCACACTTGGCGTGCAATGCGTGGAATAAGTAGCACGTGTATTGACACACAAGCGCGCATGGACAGTTGGGCACGTGCCCCCCACCTGCGGCGTGTCCATGATGAGGATGCCCTGGTCGGCCAGCCGGATGCGGATCTGGTCCGAGAGCGCAAAGTCCTTGGCCGCGCGCGCCTGCAATTGAGGCATGGCGACGAACAGGTGATGTGTTCTCTGTTACTGCACGCTTCTTTGCCATGCCCAGGCGCGTTTAATGCCATCGCATAACGGTTCTCAGTACGTGCCACACACACACCGGAGGAGGGTGTGCGTTAGGGAGCGTGCCCCCTCTTTTTGGGGGCCGCTCTCTTGCCCTGAGGCCTTTCGTGGGCCTCCGTGCTGTGAGCCGGCTCTGCGGAGCGGCGTAGTAGTGTAACAACCGTACGACACACAGTGTCGGCACACCACAAATGGTGCGTCCGGCGGAGGCCGCACCTGGGCCCGCTCGGCGATGGTCTCCTGCACTTGCTCCCTTGTCATACCACTCCCGCACCCGACCGTGCAATACTCCTAGCAGACGGTAATCCATACGTGCAAGCATGCAGAAGGAGTGTCAACCGCACCTGCGCCCGCTCCGCGATGGCCGCCTGCACCTGCTCCTCCGTCATACCACTCCCGCACCCAACCGTCGGTGCACCTAGCAGACGGTAACCCACATGTGCAGCTGGAGTGTGATCCCTCACCTGCGCCCGCTCCGCGATGGCCGCCTGCACCTGCTCCTCAGTCATGCCCAGCCGCACCAGCGCCAGCGCACGCAGCTCCTGCACGGGCACAGCGGTTGGTGGTTGTGAGTTGATCTTTAGGGCTTTGGGACAACAGCAACCAGCGCACGCAGCTCCTGCACGGCCAATGGCGGTTGGGTGTTGAAAGCCGTCAGAGTATTAGACAGCAGCCATACCGGCTTCTCTCCCCCCTCACTCTCACCAAGCCCTGCGCCACTCTGCCGTCCCTTGCGCCTTAACACACCACGACGCCGCAGCCGCGTGCACTGGAGCACCCCAAGCGTCACCACTGACCAGTAGGCATATGCCACAACGCTGATTGTCCTAACAGATTTTTCCCCAGTCCGCCCCACAACGCCCCAGGTGCATCGCCGAACACCGCGAGGAGCGCCACATAGCCAACACACCATACTTCAACCAGTCTAAAGCACACCGCACTACACTGATAAGGTGACCCACACCACCAGTGCGTGCTCATCCACGATGATACTGGTATGCAATCCATCACACCGCACCAGGCCCCCACCTTGAGCAGCTGCTCCAGCCCCGCGCCCGCCGCCGCCAGCTCGCCTCCCTCTCCCGCTGCCCCCTGCGGCGCCCTGGGCTCCATGCCCAGCAGCTCCATGACGCGACCCATGGCCACGTGCAGCTGCGCCAGCACGGACAGCCTGTACGGCAGGGCAAAACGCACGGCACGGCATGGTTCTCGCCATGGTTTGGTAAAGGCTGCGGGGCTGCCTATACACGCAAGGCCTTGTTGTTGCACCTACGGCAGTGTGAATGGCACCGCCCGTGCACGCGCAAGGATGCATGCACCTTTGCGCAGACGGGCATGCCGTGCACGGATGGGGACCATGCTGCTTTACATGCATACCTTCCAAACGCTCACCTGTCCGGCCGGCAATAAGCGGCCCTTAATGGTCAGCAGATCATTGAAGATTCGGGGGCATGCGGCATTGCCGGTATACAGTTAGATACGTACGCATGCTGTACAAAATGAACGCTCACCTGTCTGGTCGCTTCTTGCCGGCCTTGGTGGTCAGCAGGTCGTTGATGGTGCGCAGAGGGGCCGACAGCGCCCCCACAGCAGCAGGTGTATTAAGATCGTCGGCCAGGGCACCGAGGGCCTCCGACAGCAGCGCGGGGCCAGGCGCCGCGGCGGCGGCGGCCGCCCCGGCGGCGCCGCCCTTGCCGCCCTTCTTGCCGTTGGTGGCAGGGGCAGCGGGTGCGGGCGATGAGGGGGATGGCGAGGAAGAGGAGGCAGAGGAGGCGGTGTCTAGGAGGGCACGTGCCTCGGCGACAGCGCGCTCACCGTCCGCGCCTGGGGCAAGCGGGAGCGAGAGAACAGGCAACCACAGTTGGTCAGTCGACTGTTGGTTGTGGCACGTCCCACCCTCGTCACTGCTCAGGGCCTTGCCTGTAAGCCTACTGCCCACGTTCCATACCCTATGGCCCGGAACGTCTCCGTGCTGGTTCAGCATACCAGCAACTACCAGAGACATGCCACGTGGCATTGCCGCCCCAGTGCTGAAATTAGAACCTGTAGCCTAGTCAGGCCTTTATACGCATCCCTCCCTCCCTTACTCCGCCCATTCCAGCCCTCGGCTTCATCCCCACTCGCCCCCCACCTGCCCAGCATACCGGTCCTACAGGGCCCCCATTCCGTTCGATCTACTCCCACGCCCTTGTGAAACCATAGCCCCTGTCCACAGGGCCCCTGGCCTCGTCCTGCACGCCTGGTCCCATTCAACCCACTCCCACGCCCTCCCCCACCTGCTGCCCGGAGCGCCTCCACCACGTCCGCCCGAGCCTGCGCCACGTAGTACAACCGACCGCTGGCCTCCTGCAGCAAAACACGGCACACGCGAATGCGTCTTTAGTCATAGTGAGATCCCTGACCAGGAGCATTTTGCGTTGCGTGCCACTGCGTGGCGGTGGCCCTGCGTGCGACACGTAGTACCGGTACATCCGCCCATGGGACTCAACAAGTACGACGAGTATCCAGGAACATTCGACAGCGGTTGCGTATAAGATGTACAATACGTGAACATCCTGCGTGTCACGTGCCAAGCCACGGCCGCAGCGCTGACCGGTCAGCGGCTGCCTCGCTAGGCAGGGGCTGTTGGTCGGCCTCTGTGGTTCGGAGCCGGGCAAACACCTGCCGCCCTTGAAGACTGTCCCTTATCCACTCTACCCCCAGCCCACCCGAATCGCACCTTATTGCAGTGTACCGGCACGTGCTGGGGCAGCGCCCATGTCCCACACCCACAACATGGATACTGCAATTGGTTGTAGTTGGGTGAGTAATGCCACGCTTACCTCCAGCCCCTTGTCGCTGTAGTTGAGCGGCGCCCATACGGTATCCCATACCCACAACGTGGACATCGAGTTTAGGTGCGACCACGGTAAGTAATGCCACGCTTACCTCCAGCCCTTTGTCGCTGTAGTTGAGCGGCGCGCGGTACTGCGAGGAGACCAGGAACCAGCGCAGCGCCAGAGGGTGGTACCGCGCCAGCACGTCCCTGCAGCAGACAGATGTAATACACACTGTTAAGACACGCTACGACAGCACATATGGCAAGCTGTGATGCCCAATAGTGCGGCCGCTGCGCCCCAAATGACATGCCGCCGCCGCCCCTGCTGCTGTTGCCGCGCAGTGGGATCTCCCTTGTGCACAGGGGCTACGTTACGGCCTTGCCATTTGAAACCCCCTCCCGCCGCCGCTGCGCTCAAACCCTGACTGACGTACCAGCCTCTAACCCACGCAACTAACCGAAATACCAGCCTCTAACCCACGCACCTGATGGTGAAGAAGTTGCCGAGGCTCTTTGACATCTTCTCGCTATCCACATTGACGAACCCGTTGTGCAGCCAGTACCGCACAAAGTCCGTCCCGTTGTGCAGCTGCTCCCCCTCACCCTGCTGCTGCTGCTGCGCCCCCTGCCCGTGGTGCCCCTCGTGGTGCTCGTGCCGGTGTGCGTCCGGCCCGTGGTTCCGTCCGCAGCCGCACGCCGCCTGGCTCTGCGCCAGCTCGTTCTCGTGATGCGGGAACACCAGGTCACGGCCACCTGGCAAAAGAACAGGCCACAACTTTGTTGGTATCATAGCATGTGCACCCTGCAAATATTGATGCTCGGTGCCCCACCCGAATCGTGTCGAAGTACGCGGTCCAGGCGCGTCCCCGTGGGTACAATGAGACGACGCGGGCTCTCATCCGCCCCCGTGGGCTACCCTGCCATACCAACACGGCACCGCCATTCTTCCTTGCCCGTTGAGGAACGTTTAGCTCTCACAACGTACCCGATGGCTCACACCCCAGTTCACGTCGATGGCCTTCCTTTCAAAATCCCTTGATAGCGTTGCCCATACTTTGCTTAACACGAACCTCCTCACCTCCATGAATGCCAATGACCCGCCCCAAGAGCTCCTCGATCATGCCCACATGGAACCGGAGGTGTATGCAGCTATAAGTTGCTAATTACCCTTGTCAAGATGGCACTACTCACCCCCGTGGATGTCGATGACCCGCCCCATGAGCTCCTCGATCATGGCGCTGCACTCGATGTGCCAGCCGGGCCGCCCCGGGCCCCAGGGCGAGGGCCAGGAGGGCTCCCCTGGCTTGGCCGCCTTCCACAGCGCGAAGTCGGCAGGGGAGCGCTTGCGCTCGTCCACAGCTACGCGCTCGCCGGCCCTGTCAAGCGCACGTAGCGGCACACGGGATATACAAGCGCATGATCGCTGCGACCGCCTGGGGCCTAGCCGCAGTGCCCTTGGGCCGCCAGCCAGTGGGCTTGCAGCGTTGCCAACCCCTCCTACCGTTTGTACGCCCCCGAGCACCGCAGTGCCGTAACACACCCTGCGCTCTGCCCGCTGCTCACGTTGCCCCCGTTGCCCCCAAAGCCCAAGATGATCCTGCCGTACCCCGACCGCTCACAACGCTCATGTTGCCCACGGAGAACGTACATTTCAGTGTTGCCAGCAGTAAGACTATCGCGACACACCTGTTGTCCTCCTGCGCGCGGCCGCTGAGCCGGCCGTACCCCGGCAGCGAGGCCACGTCAAAGAACACGTCGCCGCCCTCCACGGCGTAGGCGTGGCCGTTATCAATGATGCGCGAGATGGTGCTGATCATGTGCGGCACGAAGGCGGTGGCGCGGGGCTCCAGGTGCGGGTCCAGGCAGTTGAGCGCGGCCATGTCCTGTGTATCAAGTGTGGGTAAGGGGATGGCAGTTGGCCATGATGCACGAGATGGCGCCAATTATGGCCGGCACAATGGCGGTGGCACGGGGCTCCAGGTGCGGGTCCAGGCAGTTGAGCGCGGCCATGTCATGTGGGTTAGAACCACGCAAGGTTAGAACCACGCATTTGAGGTTTCAGGGTGGACAAGGGCGTGTGTATTGCCAAGCAGGGCCGTCGCGTTCGGGCACCTCAGCGCCTCCTAGTCCTTTTGGGTAACGGTACTGTTTGCAGCACTCCGCAGTACCTGTATGTGACTACGCCCCGGACATTGTTCAGCGGGTTTAGGGTTGTTGTGACGGCTGGAGGGACAAGGCAGGAGTGGGGCTCAAGGACGGAGTGCGTTGCCCCTGTGCCCATCAGAAACGGTTGTTGCAACGGACGAATCCGTGTAGGCAAGGGATGATGATAGCCAACCAGGGGACATGCGCTCGCTAAGGAGTCCAGGCAGTGTGAGCTCCGCCAGGTCCCATGAGTGGTGCTCGATGCAAGCGACGGGCAAATGTGTGGGACGGGTGCTGTATGCACCAGAAGTGACCCATCGGCAGGTTGGGTGGCGCGGCAAGCAATGGGTGGGCTTTGATCCCGGCGGGGCGACAGCGGCGAGATGCAGGGAGGGGCTGGTGGTTGCAAGCCTGTGGTGGCCGTGCTAGTGTCTACGGCGCCCGATCGTCTGGCTCAGACAGCACAATGGATGAAGCAAGTGTGCGGTGCATCTAGTGCTGGTCTTGCTAGTATTGCGCTGCCCTGGTCAACCTGTCGATCCGGCGCGCAACGCAACAGCCCACCTGCTTAAACTCCTGGATGAAGCGCTCCGTCAGCTCCGAGGGGTCCACGCCGGACTGCGAACACGCGTACCCAAGAACAGCACACGGTTGCAGTACGGCACGTGGCTTGGACCAGTTGTTGTGCCAAGCTTTGGTGTGCAGACCGAATAACAGGGACGCATTAGGACCACAGAGTGCGTCGGCAGGAACAAGCAGGCTGTGGGCGCTCACACCGCCCACCTGCTGCGCACGTGCGATGATCTTGTCGTCAATGTCCGTGAAGTTCCGTACGTACTGCACGTCGTACCCGCACGCGGAGGCCAGGAAGCGGTACAGCACGTCGAACGCGACGTACACGCGGGCGTGGCCTGCAGGGTGCCCGAGGATAGCGATGAGCGTACGGCACACGGCGAGGGTCTGTCGAACGAACCGCGGGCCTGTATGTACCAAGCTCTAAACTGTGCGGGTAAGTTCCGCGAGCCATTCAGCAGCAGCCCAATTGCCCTTGGCCCCTTGCTCTGAGCAGTGCAGGGCCAGCTGAGCCTCTGATTCGGGACTTCAGGCTCCAGCCACCATACTTGCCGCAACACCAAGCACCATCCCCAGCGCCAAGCAAAATTGTCCACGACCACATGCCTGCCGTGGTACCCGAACATGCTGTACTGCCTTGCTGCCGTACTCACCGATGTGTGAGTAGTCGTACACGGTCACGCCGCACACGTACATGGACACCGAGTCCTCCCGCCCGGGCCGGGTGCGGAAGGGCTCCTTGCTTTTGGACATGGTGTTGTAGAGTGACACCCGCTCGCGCAGCTCAGCTGCGGATAGGAGGGGGCAGAAGCACAGACTGCCTCTGAGTTGCATGTTCAACTGGTTGCTGGTCCCCAAGGGCACACCGTTTGGCCCCAGGGATGGTTTCCTGTGTGGCGTGGTGTGGCCTGCCCCCTGCGTTGCCACACCGCGAGTGTTGACGGCCCGCTTGGGAAACATGACAGCCACTTGAGCCGGCATGTATACAATGGTGGTGTTGCCCATGCTACGGCTGTGGGGCGTGAGCACTAAGATAGCGGGCTGCTGTGTTACCATTGGTCCTGGAGCCGTGGGCGGTGTTGCGCCACCGGCGCAGCGAAGGGATAGCGGCTGGAGCAAACGCCCTTACCTTGAGCAGAAGCAGGAATTGCGGCAGATGGGGCCACTACAGGCGCAGCGACCGCTTCCACAGCGCTGGCCTGCGCGCTTGGCCTCACCACGCAAGGCGATGGGCGAGCGACCTGTCCCGCTCCAAGCCGCGAACCAGAGAAAGGTGCATGTTTATGACGATGTCTGTTGCTTAGTGCTTTTAGAGACATAGCTGCTATTAAGAGCTAAACAAGGTGCTGTGCAGCTTGGGTGCAAGCCTGGTTGGAAAGCAGACACCGAATAGTTCTGACGCAACAAAATGTGAAAAAAAAATACGTTAACACGCCTTTGCCAGCAACTTTACTGCTCGTCTGGTCGCGTTTTGGTTGGCTTCGGCGCGCATGGGCGGCGACCATAGTTCACGTAAGCTCGTCCAGGCACAGTCACGCAATGAATTATACGCCTACATAATATCAACGCCGGCTGCACTTGCTATCCTGAGTCTTGGGTTTTTACTGTGCAACACTCGTTCCGTCGTTGCATCGTCTTCCAGACTCTACCTTCGCCTCACAGACGACTACTTGTTGTAAGGGACTTGCTAGAGGAGTACACCTACTGGACAGGTGGTCCGTGTAGCTCAGTGCGCGTGGGAAGCGGGTGTGCCTAGCAGGAGGAGCCCTGGGTGCCACCAGACCCGATGTCGTCTTCCTGTAAAGGGCTGCTCACCAAGTACGCGGAGTGCCTTCGTAAGACGGATTGCATGAAGGTAAGGGTAGCTCACAGGCACGTGGGCAGTGGGAAGGATGGCGTGGGTGTCAGCTGGCAAGTGAAGCACCCACAGTCGGCACTGGGCCATCAGCCGCGTCACGCAGGTGGAACTGTAGGCATAGCAAAGCCGAGGGCACCTTGCCGCCTCATACCACAAGAAGAGGAGACAACAGAGTGCTATACACACTTCTTACGGTGGTACCGCTTCAAGGGCCCTGGAAGCACAGTGCCGTGCATGACGTGAAGCCTGCGCTGCGCATGCATGTGGTCGCGGCACTGAGGCCGAACCGGCTGGCAACCGCCCACGGGACTGCCAAACCAATTGTGGTTGGGGATCAATTTGAAGGAAAGCCGTGGAGTTGTGATGCGGGTCTCGGTTGCGTTCCCGACTCACACTGTGTGTATGGGCAACGGTAGCCAGCATGTTCATATCGTCGTCTGCTGCCCTCCGCCCCCATGGCCGAGTACAAACACGTACACCTTCAGGCCTGAGGCCTCCCGCGCTGTTACGCTTATGCCCCATTATGCCGGTGTCTGGCCACCTGCCAGACATCCCACCACTGCACGCCAGACATGTTACAATTGCGGTGTTGCTCCCTTCTGTCACTTCCCCCAGTCCGGGCAGAAGTCCCTCAAGGACTGCATGGCGGAGCACGCGCCCGAGTGCGAGCAGTTCCGCTACGCCCTGTTCACATGCCGGAAGGGCCAGGTGGACGCACGGACACGCCTCCAGGGCAATAAAGGATTCTGATCTAACGAGCAGGCCGCTGGCGTCTTATTTCTGTGTTGCATGTGGTTGTGGGTGCGTGTATCGGTTTGTTGTTCTTTGTCCTGTTTGCATTGGTCTCTGCATAGACATTAGCACTAGCAAACCACTGATTTGGTTCGGGCGCGGAGCGGCTGGCTATCTTAGCTGGATTGGGGCAGGCAAGCAGGTGGGGCTTGGTGTTGGCCATTGACTGCATACGGTATTGCCGGCTGCTGCAAACCGGGATTCGGTGGGTTCGACTGGTGCAGACTGGTGCAAGAGGAATTGCAGCATTTGGCTATCCTGTAGCTGTAGATATGACGCTGCGGTACAGTACGTACAGTCGTGGGCTGTGGTGTGTCGCATGTGTAGACTAGGGGCTTAGGCAGGAGGGGCAAGACGGGCACAAGAAAGAAGGAGCTGGGAGGAGCAGACCTGTGTTGGCATTCATTCTGGTGCTTGACTGATGTTAGATGCTGGTTTCAGTTGAGCTTGCCGTCATTCATCTCCGCAGAGCAAGGTGCTTTGTGCATGCACCTCAGGTGTCCGGTCTCCAGTCGTTGTGATTGACCATGAATGCCTGGGCTAGCCTGGGTGTTGTGGGCTTGATGCGGTTGTGAATGCACGGCACGCACAGGCGCGCATGTCGTAATGCTTCATTGCCGTGAGCAGTTACTTCAACTTGTTTTCGGGGTCATGGAGGTTGGTGTCTCTAAAAAGCAACGTGGGCTGATGTACAGACAAGGCGTTGGCAGGAGCAGCACTGGTACAGCAGGCTGGGGAGACTCCTCCCACTCCTGGGGAGTCCCAGCCGTACCTTCCACGTCCGAAGACCGTCGAAGACAGGGAAGCCGATTGCTTGCAACAGCGACTGTTAGGATACGACGATCCTCATACGCGGTTACCTGCGCTTCGTTCGGCTTGAACGTTGCCAGGCATGACAACCTTGTGAGGCCTGGCGGAGCAAGAATGACGACTGAAGGAAGCTTTGACTGGTGCTCTTTCTTCGCGCTCTTCTGGAACGTAGGTGCAGCACGGTCGCTGCTGAATTAATCCTAGAACCAACGGTGTTACAAGTCCGCTATGGCCATTGCAGGACAAGGGGTTCAAGTGTAAGATCAACATACCTGACACCGTTCTCTTTAGATATGGACAGCTATCGGCCTGGTGGGCGACAAACAGGGTAAGTTGGATGGGCCATGCGAGGACGCGTCGACCCAGAACCGCTGGACTACCACGCGGCTTCACTGTACCCTCTTAACATCCTTTCTATGTATAGGAGGGCTACATACAGCGACATGCCAGCCACAACACCTCGATGGAGGCCATTCGCCGGCGCTTGATACAAGTTGCCGAGTGCGACGAGGCCAACTACAGCAAATTCGTCTCCATAGTCGGCTATGGTAAACTGAATGAGGGGGAGGGCTGTAGCATGAAGGGGTGCTTGCGGGGCGACGGTGGGAGACACTGTGTTGGGAGGGGTGGTGTCTGGCGTGTGAACCGCACCCAACGCCTGCGGCCTGACCACAGGGTTCTCATACGGGCCACGGCATGTCACCAGTACAGAGCTTGCTGCATATTATGCCAACAGCAACTATTGCTTCACCTGCTTGCGACCCAAGCAGGCGATGGCCAGCCGCGGCTGCTGCGGCTGCAGGCGTTCAACCAGCTGTGCGAGCTGCTGTCGGACCGCATCGAGGCAGGGCACACCAACGCCTCGCCGGAGGTGGAGACGCCGCAGGTGCTGCAGGCATTCATTCAGGTGAGCACCCAGAGTGCCGTTCTATGTCAGTCGTCTTGCTGCAATTGTGCTCGGCCCCTCACTGTCCGTGTCCATTATTTCCACTGCCTTCATCACCCCATCACCCCATGCCCCCGCCCATTGCCCACCCCGCAGCCCTACAACGACATGCGCTACATCACCACCTACCTAGGCGGCGGAGCCAACAACGTCTCAGTTCACACCTTCCAGCGCAAATTCAGCCGCCGCTACGTCGCACAGGGCGCGCCCGCGCCCGCCGCAGCAGACGCGCTGCTCTTCTCCCAACCGGACATGCTGTCATCCGGTTCCGCAGCCTACGCCGCCTCGGGCCTCATGGACGAGACACCCGACCCTGCCACAGGGCAGGGCTCGGTCGACCCCGCGCTCAAAATGGAGTTCCGGAAGCTCACCAGCCACTTGGTCAAATACATCGAAAAGGCGCATCACCTGACGCTGGCGGGCATCGTGGTGGAGTGGATCCGCGACGCAAACGGGAAGATCTACTTGCTGTCGGTGCTGCGCACGGAGTGGGCTAGCAACGCCAGCGGTCACGGCGCGGGCAGCTTGGGGGCAGCCAACCTGACAGAGGAGCCCGTGGAGTTGGAGGTGCCTCCGTCCAACATGATCGGTGCGGGGGAGCTGCCTCCCCCGCCGCCGCCGCCGCCGCTGCAGCCGATGGCGGACAGCAGCGAGTACGGCATGGGCGGGTACGGAGCTGGCGGGGGCGGGGGGGCAGGGGCTGGGGCAGGGATGGGAGCGGGGGCTGGGCCGCTGCCGTCGTGGGGTAGCGGCGGCAGCAGCGGCGGCGGCGGCGGTGGGGCGCCGCTGGCGACGAGTGCCAGCGGGAGCCCAATCTACGCGCCGCCGCCGCCGGGTGCGTCCCTGACGCCGGCGTCGCGGGGAACAATGATGGTGGCGTCGCCGGGGGCCCGGCCGACCTCAGCGCTGGGGTCGGCGCCGCCGCAGTCGCCTGTTGGCGAAGTACGGCAGCCGGGGGTCGCCGGGGTCGGAGCGGGTACGACAATGTCGCACCTGGCGGCGTACCCGGGGGGCGCACGTGGCGCGGGCGTTACGGTGGCGATCGGGAACACGTGGCCCTCGCACCAACATGAGTCGCAGCTAGGGTCGCCGACGGGCGCGTCGAGGATTGCGTTTGGGGCGTTTGGCGGCGGCGGTGGACAGCCGCCGCTGTCGCCTAGGCAACCTCACGGCGGCGGGACTCAGGGCAGCCCCAACGGGTACGGCGCCCCCAACGGCTCGTACAGCCCGAGCAACGGGCAGTACGGCAGCCCGGGGATGTACGGCAACAGCCCAGGCGGCAGCGGCGGTGGCGGGGGCGGCGGCGGGGGCGGTGGTGGTGGCGGGTACAGCGGCGGGCGGATACAGTCCGCGCGGCCTGCACCCAATGCGGCCACCCCCATGGCTGAGCGGCAGGGGACGCGCCCGCCGCGACCAGGCTCCTCCCCAACCGCATTCGGGCGTGGCGCCAACGCGTCCCCGCTCCGGAACTCCGTTCTCGGCATCGGGCCGGCAGCACCCCTGGCGGGCAACATACCCAACAACTTGCCCACGTTCCAGGAGCGGTCGCCCTCGCCCGGGCCCGCGGTGCCGGGGAACGCGTCGCCCCCGGTTCGAGTCCGGCCGGGGACAGCGACTGCGGCGTTGGGCGGGGGCGGCGGCGGCACGGGGCACGTGAACGCGGGCAACCGGGGGGCGCCGCTGATGATGCAGCAGCTGACGAGGGACCTGGAGGCGGCGAGGGACCAGCTGCTGGTGCAGAACCAGCTGGCGGAGGCGAGTGCTGCAAAGGTGGGTGGAAGCTGGTTGGGTGTGTGTGAGCAGGGCAGGTGCCGTGGGGTGAGCGGTACGGTACTTACAGGGACAACGATTGTGGTGGGGCGGGTTGTCTCTTCCGCGGTATCGGCAGTACGGGGCTATGGCCGTTGCGAGGCCGGGTGCTGACGGGTTGGGTGCGATGGGCGTGCAGTGCCGGGATGGGCTGCATGTCTGGGGACCAGCTGCGGGTGCAGAACCAGATGGCAGAGGCGATCGCAACCAAGGGGGTTGGGTGGTGGGGCGAGTGCCTTGGGGATAACGCATGGAACCTGAGGAAGATCCAAGGACCATGGGAGTGATACTAAGAAGGGGGACAGGGTTCCTTGCAGCAGTGCTGGTCCGTGAGGCTGACGGGAGGGGGCTGTAACTATGACAGGGCAGGTCGCGGACGGATTTGATTACGAATGCACGTGCAGTGTCCGGCTGGCATCCAAACATGCTACACGTAACAGCGATCACAGTCCATCATTCCGAGTATCGTGCGGTGATACGTCATATGCGCCATGCTCCTGGCACATGTCACCACCAGATCCGTCGTGTAGAGCTGTGTCCCGTGCTTCTGGCGCGTGCCGCACACAGGTCCGCCAGCTGGAGCGCGAGAAGGAGATGCTGATTCTGGCGTACGACCAGAAGGTTTCGGAGCTGCACTCCTCGGTGCTGGTCACGCGCCAGGACTACAGCGCGCTGAGGCAGGAGGCGGAGGAGTACAAGCGGGTGCGTATGCCGTACGGGAGGCGCGGGTGGTGCGGGGACAAACTAAGTTGCAGGGCGGGTGCCAACGCGGAGGGATGGGCAACAGGCAGGAGGCCGAGGAGTACAAGCGGGTGGGTGCGACTGAGGACCAGGCGTAGGGCAGCAGTTTGAATGACGTCAGTCATTGGGATGTTGCATGGGGCCACGCACCAGGACTACTGCGCGCTGGGGCATTTGGTGGAGGAGTACGGGTGCGGGTGCGTGGAGCGGGAGGCGGGGGTGGTGCGGGGTGCGAGGGGCGCTGCAATGCTAGTCGATCTTCTAGGTTGCAGGGTGGGGCTCAGAGGGGACGGATGGGGAAGGCAGGGTGCAAAGGGGTACCGGCGGGCGCGTGCAAGGGGCCCGGGGTTGCACGGGCAGGGCGCACAATCGCACAGCAACTCGTCACTGACAGCGCCGAGGGTGCAGAGCCCCGTGCGGTGGGTGGGTCCTGTTACTGTATGCACGCCTTGGTTGTCATCCCGCCGAGCCCACAACCTGTATCCTTTCACCCGTACCGGTCACCGCCACGCATCTGTCCACAGCGTGCCGAGGAGGCCGAATCGCGCCTTCTTGAGCTGGAGTCTCACATTGGATATAAATATCTCAAAATACTGTTCGTATCTGTGTCCACAGCGCGCCGAGGAGGCGGAATCTCGCGTTGTGGAGCTGGAGTCCCGCAACCACGCGCTCCAGTCCACGCTGGACGGCGAGCGGGGCACTGTGATGACGGCGCTGCGGGAGTGCCACGAGCGGGACACCGCCGTGCGGCAGCGCGCGGAGCAGCTGGAGACAGAGGTGCTGCGGCTCACGGAGCGGTTGAAGTGAGTACCGTAGTGCGGAGGAGAGGGCGGAGGTGCTGTGTTGTCTCTGGCGGTTCAAGGCACCGGGACGATAAGGCCAAGCCAACGTGGGGCTGTGCCGAGCACCTGGACTCACGGAGTGAGTGATAGGGATATACAAAGCAAGCAAAACATTGACAAGGGAGCGAGAGCATGGCCGGCTGTGTGTAGGTAATGAGAGGGCGGACCGAAGGGCCCTCAGACCGAGCGCCTGACGGGATGTGCCAGAATGCAGAGGCTCTTAAGAGCTGTTGACTGCCGTCAAGCAGCCACCGACTATACCGTGTCGCAGGGCATTACTGTGGTATGTGACCTAACCATGCTGCTGCTGCTCCCTGCACCCCGGCCCCCCAGGGAGGAGACGGCGGTGGTGTCCGCCCTGAAGCGGCAGCTCACGCAGTACGGCGACATCGCGGACCGCTACGCCGCCACCAGCCGCGAGACGGACATGGAGCCGGGCATGAAGGAGGTCATGGACAAGGTGGCCAGGCTGTTCAACGGACAGGTGGGGTTGTGTTGGTGTCTGTGACTGCGACATGCACACTGTCTGTGGATTGGGGCCTGAAGGAGGTGATGGACAAGGTGGCGCGCCTCTTCAACGGCCAGGTGGGGAAACGGTGCCCTGTCCCTGATGCATCTTTGCGGCATGGCCACAGCACGTAGTTACGGGTTAGGAGGTGGTGGACAAGGTAGCGAGGCTCTTCAACAGCCAGGTGGGTTTGTGTTCATGTCTGTGACTGCGGCGGACGGGCAAACGGACCAACGGATATACACGCCAGTGCCACCAAGCCTAGCACTGGCCCGCCCCAGTGTAACAATCTTTTCTCACCTCATGCTCTTGACCCGCTGCAGGCCAACCCGCTTGGCGAGCAGTGCGCGCTGCACAAGCCACTAACACCAAACATAGCACTCGCCCGCCCTGCCTTGACTCTACAGTAACCCACCTGTACTCTGTGAACCTCCTGCAGGCCAACCCGCTTGGCGAGCAGTACGCGCTGCACAAGGTGCTGCACCACTACCACTCGGACCTGAGGGCGGTGTTCCTGTACTACGCGCAGGTGCGTGTCGTATGTGCGTAAGGGACGCAACGGAAACGGGGGGCGGGGCCGAGGGCAGAGTGCTAGGAAGTAGCTTTGGAGTAAACCGAAGACCCACAAGGTGACGTTCCGCCGACTTGGCTCCGTAGGGGGCCTGGCCGGCGCAAAGTGCAGTAGGTTGCGGTTGTAAACGTGCAGGGCGTGTGGGCCTGAGGGCGGTGTTCCTGTACTACGCGCAGGTGAGCGTCGGCGTTGTGTGGGCTGGTCGGCGTAGTTTGGGACTGTGGATTGGCAAACGCACTTGGTTGGGTAGGCCAGCGGGCGTGTGGATGTGCGGGCGGTGCACAAGTGAGGGCCGTGCGTCGTGGGGGTGGGGTCGGCGTTGTGTAGGGCTGTGGGCTGGCAAATCGAGCTCCTTTTGTCGTTGTTCGTATACCACCTCGCACTCTGCATGCGACGCAATCGCTCCAGTCCCTCCAAGCTGTCCACTGTCCAGGCTGCTGCTGTCTGCCATCTGCTGACTCAATCATGCCATCCCGCGCACTCACCTCCCACGCTCCCCTCCGCATCCGCATCCCTTCCCCGCAGCTAGAACACACAACGCTTCCTGGCTCGTGGCTGCCTCATATTAACTTACGTATGCTTCCCCTTCCCTCCCCTTCCCTCCACGCCCCTCCCCCTTCCCTTCCCTTTCCCACAGCTGGACAACAACTTCTCGTCCTACTGGCCGCCGGGCATGGCCTTCGCGCAGTGGCTGCTCTTCTGCCGCGAGACCGAGACCTCCGACCCGCGCTCCAACTCGCGCGTGTCGTCGGTCACGCAGCCGCACAAGATGCTGCACCCTCGCGACTGCGAAAGCATCTTCCGCGCATACGCCCGCCTGGACCCCAACGCCATCAACACCACCGCCCCCGTGCTCACGTACGAGGGCTTCCTCTGCGCCATCATCGACGCCGCGTTCCGCGTGAAACGGCCCGACAATCCGTACCTGTCCGAGTCCGTACGGGAGTACATCCTGCAGTACGTCGCGCGCGCGAGCAAGATGTCGCCGAACGGCCTGCGACGGGGGCAGATGCGGGACGCGTATGAGGGTACAAAAGAGGGGCCCCCGGTGTCGCCGGGCGGCACGGTAGCGTCGAAGTCGGCCGGGAAGGCGGCGAAGAAGAAGGGCATGGTGGGCAGCGTTGCGACTTCGGGGATGGTGCGGGTGGCGAGTACGACGGGTACGAATGCGGGGGGCAGCCTGGCGGCTAGCCGGCCGGCGTCGGCGGTGAGCCGCAAGGCGGGGGCGCTGCACGGGGCGATCGAGGCGGACCTGGCCATGGCCAGCAACAGCGGGCGGCTGTGATGGGGTGGTGGGGTAGGAGATGGGGATGTGGAAGACGGCGCAGAGGCCTGGGGGCAGGATTTTTGGTTGCTGGGGCGGGGTTAAGCTCAATGGGCACGTAAACGCGCCACGCAGCGGGTGTTGTTGGTTGATTTGCGCCGTGGTACCGGTTGTCGACCGGGGTTTGGGCCACGGGGCAGGGCCCTCGGGGCCGGGGCGGTTCGGGGCGAGGGGCGTTGCTGTCGTTCATGCAAGGGATCAGGCTGGATCAGGCTTGTTGGCGCGAGGGCGCGCTGTGTCGCTTGAACTTTTATTTACGGTACGCCGGAAGGTGGGCGATCTGGAGCGATTGGGCCGCTGAAATGGCGGTGGACAGGAAGGCGATCAGCCATGTAGTCTGGCATTGAAGCGTGGGTTGAGGTGCCTGGTGCCGTGGTGCGTAATGGCAGGTATGGTACGGTACGCGTGGCTTACCGTACCGTACGCACCGTGGCATGCAGGGTGGCGTGTTATACCTTGCGTGCTATGCAGGCGGTGACGCTCCCCTGGGTGGTGATGAGGGCAACTGACGCCTGCATTCGCTTCCGAGCTGGTGAATACCGTATGTGTGGGCTGACCAAGCGTGGACCGTGGAGGTGTTGTCCGACGTTACCGTAACATCCTAAGCATGTGAGCTCTTGGACGAGCATGCGTATGCATGCACTCTTCAGTGAACTGTTGCCAGACGGCACGCATGGACCATGTTGCCAATGGCGTTTGCAAAGAGCTACGGTATGGCACGCCTTGTTGTTACAGCCGCATGAAGCAGGGGGCGCGACCACACAGCTGTGCTTACTGTGCGGCAGCTCGACAAGTCCCGCATCAAGCAAAACCAAGGCCTGTGCACTAACGTTGCCTCCGGCCGCTCCGGGCACGACACCGACTCAGAACTGTCGTGCCCATGGCATTGCGAACGACAGGACTGGTCCACTACTCAAACCTTGGGCTAACAAAGTGGTAAGGGTAACCAATTCCTGCAACCGAGGTGTCCACACTCACTTTAGCTGCCAGCGAGGCAGGACTCGTTGAGTGGCCCCGCACCATGCCTCTGCTGCCACATACTGTGCAACGCACTGCAACTACCGTACCGTACCGTACCGCTTTCCCTCGGATACGGCACTCAGCACCTTCCCCAGCCCCATGCTTGCCACGTGCCTGTGCTGCCTGCTCCTGCCCCTCGTACCTCGCAACTCAACCTCCAGATCCCTTCTCCCGGCTCCGCAGCCACGACCCTCGGACCTGGCACAACCCACGCCGCTGACGCCTTACACTGTTCCCTCGCGCCTTACAGTGTTCCCTCCCGTTTTACACGTGAACCACGCCGAAGACTCTCGTGCATCGTTTGGTAGCCCGACCCTTCTCACTTCGCGTTCCAAAGCCGTTGTACCACCCACCACCTTCCATTGCAATGACTCCGGCCTACCCCACGCACCCTTGTATGTCCAGGCAACTTGCCCATCGCCAATATACGACGGACTGGCTCTTTCGCCAGAACCCCGTGCAAGTCTCTCCCCCCTCACTCCCCCGTGTACACGGGCGGCCGCTTCTCCGCGTAGGCCCTCAGCAGGCGCACGGCCACCAACTCCACACAACCCCAGCACCTTTCCTTGCATTGCCTCCGGCCCCACCCCGCCCCGTTTCCCATCAACACACCCGTCGCCAATCAATGCGCCAGCTGCATCGCCACACCACGCTAACCAGTCCTCACTTCCTCATTCCCCGGTGCCGTAGGATGCGATGCAGGGGGCCTCCCCAGGATTACGGTTCCTCACTCCCCCGTGTACACGGGCGGGCGCTTCTCCGCGAACGCCCTCAGCCCCTCCAGGCGGTCCTTGGTGGGCAGCAGCTGCGCGTACAGCGCCTCCTCCACGGCCAGGCCCGTGTGCAGGTCCACGTCCAGGCCGCGGTTCACGGCAGCCTGTGGACAGTGTAAGGCAGCACGGTAAGAGAAGCAATTCGTGTTAGGAGCATTTTGTTTGTTGCATAACAGTGCAGCGCCTCTTCCATGGCCAGGCCCGTGTGCAGGTCCACATCCAGGCCGCGGTTCACGGCGGCCTGTGGACAGTGTAAGGCAGCACGGTAAGAAAAGCAATTAGTGTTAGGAGCAATTTGTTTGTTGCATAACAGCGCAGCGCCTCTTCCATGGCCAGGCCCGTGTGCAGGTCCACATCCAGGCTGCGGTTCACGGCGGCCTGTGGGTAATGTAAGGTGCATAACGGTGAGTGCAGGAATTCAAGGGAGCTGTTCTGGACTTATTCCATGGTCAGGCCCATCTGCAGGTCAACCTCCAGCCCGCGGTTCACGGCAGCCTGCAAGAGCACTGGGGTACGCGTAAAAGAGCACTGGGGTGTAAGCCAGCATGGATAGGAACAAAGGAGTGTTAGGCTGTTGACTTGGAAACAGCACGATATGACCATTCGCGTGCAGGTCAAACTCCAGGCCTGCACCGGGTGGGCGGTGCATCTAGCGGTGCCCTACCGTAATGCGTCTTTGTTGCAGGCCCCCCGTCCCCAGAGAAAGCATGCAGCCGGTCTTTTGCGACAGCTCTATCAACGATCCGCCAACACGTGCTTCAGCATGCGCTGTTGGGCAACGCGCCCGAACCTCTGTGGCGCTACTACGTCCCTACATCCCTCTAGGGTACATGCATTGTAATTCTCCTAACGGAACGGTAGCGCACTGTGGCTTACCTCAGTGAGAGCGCCGGGCCCTCCGTCACTAATGCTTCCCTACATCTCACTGGGGTACGTGTGCTATGACCAGGCAAAAGCGGCATGCCGTGTGGGGTACATGTACTGTTCACCCTCTAACACACGGACCGAACGGCAGCGCACCTTGGCCTGCCTCAGCGACAGCGGGGCGCTGCGCACAATCTCCGCCGCCAGCTGCAGAGCCTTGGTGTACACCTGCGAGGAGTAGCCAATTTTACCACCAGCAAAGAACCGTTGCAGAGTATGTCACTTAGGAGCAGCTCAGCCGACCGCGCATAATAGCGTTTTCATAGCACGTGCCCGACGTTTTGGCGGTACCTTAGCACCACCACTCACGCGAGGGGGCCAGTGCGAATTCAGGGAGACGCTGGGGCAGGGAGCGAGGGAGGGCCCAAGGCCGTCCCATGCACCGTCTTGATGTCGCGGGACAGTTCTGTGTCTTACACGTAGGCACCAAGTTCATTCCGTTGCACTACACTGCAGTAGCCTTACACACTGACATTGCTTGCACAAGACACTACCGACCTGAAGGCCCGGGGTGGGGCATACTGGCTAGGCTCATCACACTTTGTGCGCATGCACGGTGCTCGGAGCACCGCGCTTAATCGAGGTAGTTAGGCGCATAACACCCCGGTCGAGCGCGATGGTGCTCTGAACATCGTGCATCCGCACAGAGTGCGAGGAGCCTACCCGGTATACCCCACCCCATGCCTGCAGATTGGTAGTTTCATGCGCACGCAACTTGGTGTGCATGAGGCCACCACTGCGCAGCGCAATGGAATGAACTTGATGCCCAAGTTCGCAACACCGAACCACCGGTTTGGACGGGTGTGTGGACAGCCACAAGCCACCCGTTCGAGTCCGAGTGAATGGCTCTGTGGACCCGCCAGGGCCTTACACAATCCGCGGGGGACCTACCATAGGGAGCGCACATGCTAGCATCCACTGCTGGGCCTAGGCTAGACCTCGGTGCAACAGCGTGAGCTACGGCCAGGTGCTGAACGTGGTACACGTGCACAGTATATGTACCAGTCCGCCGCAGACCAGAGCCGCGCACAGTATGATGCAGGGACAGCATCACGAACCGCACCTGCTCATTCGCGAGAGGTGGCCCGCCAGCGCCCCAGCTCACATGGCCCCCCCCCCCACACACACACAGCCTGTGGCGCACACGCAACACACACACGATGCAACAGTGAACACACCCCGCCTGGCCGTCGGCCACCACGTGGTCCGCCAGCCCCAGCTGACACATATCCCCCATACACGGTCGATAGCACACTTACAATACACGTGGTGCAAGGAACGCAGCCCCTCACCTGGTCGTCGGCCACGACGTGATCCTAACACACATCTCCCATACCCGGTTCATGGCACACACTTGCAACGTGGTGCAAGGAACGCAGCCCCTCACCTGGTCGTCGGCCACCACGTGGTCCGCCAGCCCCAGCTCCCGCGCCTCCGTGCCCCCCACGCGCCGCCCCGTGAAGAACAGCTCCTTGGCCTTGCTGGCGCCCACCAGCCGCGGCAGCCGCTGTGCAGATGCGAAGAAAGGGGGAACGGTAAGAGCACATCAGATCTTTCTAGTGAAAATCGTCTGGTCTTCTTGGTCTGGCTGGCGCTAACCAGCCGCGGCGGCCGACGCAATGAACAAGGGCAGCAGCCAAGCAGCGACGAAATGCCATACCGACTAAATCTTTCACAGCAGGATGCGCCGTGTTGACCCGTTCGCTCCGCACGTCCTAGAGCGTGCTCGCCGACCCTTCACAAGCAGTAACCGTTCGGCCCCTGAAGGCATCCGCACCATGCGGCCAAACCTGGCGCCCCAGCGTCCGTGTCATCATACATCCACCCCGTGGTGCGGAAACATGCACCAATACCTCCACTACGGCTCAATCATCGCTTGCCTTACCCTCACCTGCGTGCCTCCCGCCCCCCCCCCTTTACCACGCCCCCCTCCCCCCCCCCCCACCATGTTTCCCACACTCCCACCACCCCAACCAACCCCACCCCCCCCACAGAATCTCCCT
>VFQN01001134.1_pt1 | contig 46329 bp, 65 predicted proteins | sample 3512371 | NCBI WGS metagenome assembly VFQN01 (sample SAMN10412370, study PRJNA504923) | tailings metagenome | isolation source: Replicate 2 from Balatoc abandoned mine | place: Philippines: Itogon, Benguet | collected 2017-08-28
GCACTGCGCCGTACAGGCGGCGGATGAAGAAGTCCTGCTGCTTGTCGCGGATGGGTGCGTAGCCGGGCTTGGCACTGGCCCGGGGGTGCAGCAGGAAGTACAGGAAGTCGCACAGGCGGCCCAGCAGCGACACCGTGCCGAGCCTGCAGGAGGAGGCAAGGGGCGGGAGGGGGTAAGGTACGGTAGCAGGAACGCAGGAGGGAATCGACATCCTGTGTAACCACATGCAGCTGTGCAGCAGCAAGGTGCTGCTGCAATGCGGGCGTGCTTCTGGCACCCAGGGGCTCACCAGAGGATGGCGCTGAGGGCCACCAGCAGTGGAGCCTTGTAGGCTGCAGCATCGGGGACGGCGCCGTTGCCACCCATGGTACTGCTCCGGTTTGAGGAACTAAGCGTAGATGATGTATGTACTAAGTTTGCTCAAGGTGCTGTAAGCTTGCAAATCCTTTCCTAGTGGTACCGGTGGTTGACTCAAGGCTTTTCCCGCGGATTTGGGAGCAGTTTGGCTAGCTTCGTCCTGAGGTTATGTAGTAGCGATGAATATGCTTCACTGTGTTGTCGATGCTGACACCTGGAGACTGGGGCCGCTGTATCAGGAGTGTCAGGTGGTATCGAACGTGACAGACGCCTAACCGCCGTGTCGGGCTCGGTGTCGAGCAGGGCGCGATGCAACTCGCCTTCGAGGGCCACCGCCTCCCCGTCGCAGCAATCGCCACCAGTATTCTCTGTATATATTGTAGCATTCAAAAACGATGAAGCCATCAACCATTCAAGCTGCAAAGCAAAAGCAAGCTTTCGCGAAAACAAGACTCCTTGAAAGACTCCACAGCCAGCCAGCTTTACATTACCATTCCTGTCTTCAAGTTACATAACTCTTGATATTACCCTTTAGACAGCTCTTAGTCGGGCAGGAACACCGCTCCTGCGAGCTCTCCGGGACCTGTCTGGTCAGCCCTCTCGCCCTACCACCCACACCCGCACCATCATGCACTCGGCCGTGCTCTCCCGCCCCGCCGCCCCCGCCGTGTCCCTGCCGACGGCTGCCAGCGCCGTTGCGCTGCTGGGCATGGCGTGCCGTGCCATGGCGCAGCAGGCCCAGCCCGCCGTGGAGGCCGCCCCCAGCGGTGTGGTGGCGCTGGTGGGCAGCCTGGCCCAGCGCCTGCCCGGCCTGTGGGGCAGCCTGCCCGGCATCATGGTGGCCCTGGGCGCGGTGCTCATGCTCCAGCGCATGCTGGCCACCAGCGCCAAGCCCAAGGCGCACAAGCTGCCGACCATCCCAGAGGAGGTGAGGCAGAGGGCAGCATTGCTGCTGCTTTCACAACCGGCCATGGCCGTGTACCTCGGCAGCGCACCAACGGCCTGCCATACTAGCTGGCCCTGAGCAACGGCTGGCCCACCGACGTGTGACTTGTACCCTCGTGCCTCAGGAGGTGGACCGTCGCTGCGCGGCGTGGGTGCCTGCACCGCCCGTGCCGCACTCGACTGAGGAGTACCGCCAGGCTGCTGTGATTGAGGGGTGAGCGAGGGGTGGCACAAATTAGCTTGAGGGGACCTGCATGCCTGCCCTGCCACCCTACGTGCCTCCTGAACGCTGTGGCGTGCCCCTCCTGCGTGTTGTGCTGGCCTGCTTGACCCCTGCCCCCTCTGCCTGCGCCCTCCGTTCCCCCTGCAGGTACGAGGGCTCCTACGCCCTGCTGCACGGTGGCCCTGTGCCCAAGGCGCTGCACCTGGCGCACACCAACTACCTCAACCTGTCGGGCGACCCCGAGTTCCAGGCCCGCTGCCTGGAGACCGTGGACGTGTACGGCGTGGGCCTGGGCGGCGCACGTGGCTTCTACGGCACCACGCCGCTGCACCTGGAGCTGGAGGCGCTGCTGGCCCAGTTCTTCGGAACGGAAGCCGCCATCGCCTACCCCTACGACCTCATCACGGCCGCCAGCATCATACCCGCCTTCGCCAGCCGGGAGGACGTTGTGGTGATGGACGAGGTGAGCAACAGCTATTGCGGCAATAACACCCACAGGGGCTGGCTGGAGAGGGGCTTGCTGGATGGTTGGCGTGATGCTATGTGGTCCAAGCATACGCAATAGCAATAGCCCAGGTGCTGTCCTCCTGAGTGCGGAATAGCGTCGAAACTGACTTCCCCCCCGCCCCACCTGCTGCCCTCCCTCTCCTCGCAGCACGTGAGCTACGCCATGCAGTGCGGCAGCACCATCAGCCGTGCGCGTGTGGTGACGTTCAAGCACAACGACGTGGCGGACCTGGAGCGCGTTCTGCGGAAGCTGGAGGCGGAGGAGAAGGCGGCGAGCAGGCAGGGCAAGAAGAACAAGCCCTCGCTGTGCCGCAAGATGATTGTGGTGGAGGGCGTGTACGGCAACTACGGCGACCTTGCGCCGCTGGACGAGATCGTACAGCTCAAGGAGCGGTACAAGTACCGTCTGCTGGTGGACGAGAGCCACGGCGTCGGCGTGCTGGGCGCCGGTGGGCGCGGCGCGTGCGAGGCCGCGGGCCTGGCGGCCGGGGCGGTGGACATCATCATCGGCTCCCTGAGCAACACGCTGGGCACCATGGGCGGCTTCTGCGTGGCCGACAAGTCCACCTGCGACTACCAGCGCCTGATGGGCCCCGGCTACACCTTCACCACCTCGCCGCCGCCCTACCTCATGGCGGCGGGCGTGCAGGGCATGCGCAAGCTGCTGGCCGGCGCCGGCTGCGACCGCATGACCCGCCTGGCAGCCAACACGCGCCAGATGCGCAGCGGGCTGCAGCAGGCCGTGCCGCAGCTGCTGCAGGTGTACGGCGGTGTGCAGTCCCCGGTTGCGCTAATACACCTGCACTTGGCGCAGCCGAGCGGGGACCGGGACAGGGACACGGCCACGCTGCAGCGCATGGCGGACCACTGCCTGGCGGAGGGCGGCGTGCTGGTGGCGGTGCCGCGCTACTCGTACCTGGACCAGCACGCGGCGCCGCCCAGCATCATGCTGGCGGCGAACGCGGGGCTCAGCGAGCAGGAGGTGGCGGCGGCGGTGGCGGCGGTGGGCGCGGCGGCCCGGGCGGTGCTCGGGGCATGAGCAAACTGTGAAAGGGATGTCCATAGTGCGCACAGAATCGGCTGCGAGTGTATCATAGGTTGAGGGGAAGGCAGTGCTGGTGCTTGGCGCATGCCGGTTTATGAACGCGGCTAGTCCCCTACAGTATGCACTGTGGGCACACTGAGCTATGGTAAAGGAGGATGGTGGGGGCACCACTTCGTTTTTTGCAGATCCTGCCGGCTGGGCATGCACGTTACAGTGCCACAGATTGCCAACACGGCAACACGCCGCGCGTCGCAACATAGACGTCTAGGTGCAAGCCCCTGGGCGAATATGCAAACAAATTTAGTTGCAGGCCAGGATCAGGCCTGGTCAGGTTGTAACCTCATCCATGCCTCAGCCATACCTCATTCATGCCCTGAGCTACTGTTGCACTCAACCGTCAAGGCCTCCAAGCCAGGAACGAGCCACCTCAATACCACCCAACTATTATTTACTTTATTACCCATCCAAGTGCAGTACCGAAGCCATGAACGTGAATCGGGTACAAGGGTATGAGCGGACAGCCGAACAGTGATCGTATGTGCACACTATCTCAGTGTGCATGCCAAACTTGAATATGAATCTGCGAGCAGCAGACATTGCGTATATTGCAAGGCCACACGCACCACACAGCGGGATGGCATAGCAGCAACAGTGGACACTCGTAGAGGGTTGCAAATCGTGCTCGGTAGTCTACTGCGACACGATCATAAACGAAGGCATGCATGTTGTGGCCCGTTGACAAGAGCTACACAGGATTACTTTAAGGCTTCGTGCAACAGACAATGCCACAAGTAAGCTGCCATGCATGCCCGCAGGCAGGTCAGCAGGTTGCAACGCGCCTCCCAGCGCCTTGCTGTGAGCAGTGCTGCGACAAGTACTTGGTTTACGACGAGAAATCACGGTTATATACATACACACTGGACACGGCTTCTCGTTCAGCTTGGCCCCCAACTACTATACCGCTGAGCACCATGGGACAGCATGGGAAAGCGAAGCTACCCCAAGACAGTTGTTATTGCCAGGACCCTTGAACACGGGTCTATCACCCACTACCCTTGTCGAAAGCAGCGAGCGCAATGCACTTAGCCCGCTCTGTTCAACTCTTATCACGCGGATCCTCGTACGCCGGGTTGGGCTGCAACACGGCCGAGCTGTCCCACGAAGAAGGTCCAGGACCCTGCGAGCCCTCCAGCACCAACGCCTCCACGTCAGCTCCCTCGCCGCCACTGCTGCCCCTGCTCCTAAGCCCCTCACTCGGCGTCCGGACTCCCTCCTGCCAGCTGCCGCTCATGCCCTCATCCACACTGCCTCCGCCCTCCCCAACTCCCGCCGCCTCCGGAATGGGACCCAGGCCGGTGTCCCGGTCCTGTGCCGGCTGCGACATGCGCCGCGCCTGCCGCGACACGCCGCTGGGCATCCCCACTGACAGGCGGGATCCCGCCAGCGGACTGGCTGTGCCGCCGGAGGCGGTACCGCCACGTGGCACGGCGGGCATGTCCCACGCGGCCGTGGACGACGTGGACGACGTCGGCCGCATGCCCGACTGCCAGGAGAGCCCCGATGCCGCTGCAGAGCCTGACATGGGGTACCGCTGCTGCTGCTGCGGCGGCGGCATCGGTGGGGAGGTTGGCGGGCTGAGGTGTGCGCCGGGGCCGAAGCTGCTGCCGGCGCTGGCCTGCTCGCCGCTGCGGGAGCCGTGCAGCAGGTGGCGCGGGAAGGTCGACATGTCCATTGACACGGCACTGACGGAGATGATGCTACTGAGGGCGGAGGGCGGGCAGGGAGGCGGCGTTGCGGTGGTGCTGCGGCCGCGCGAGCCGGCGGCGCTCCGACCGCGGACGGTGGGGCTGCTGCAGACCGGCAGCTGCAGCTGCTCGTCCAGGCCCTGACCCATGGGTCGGAGGTCCGCGCTGCCACGCGCCGCCATGAGGTCGTCGCCCATCTCCAGCTGCTCCAGGGGGGTGTCCAGGGAGCAGCGAGCACGGACGCGTGGGTCAGGGGACAGGGGAGACACCGGGTTGAGGCCGGGGGACAGCGGGGTGACGGAGGTGATGGTGGAGTCAGCCGCTGCGGTGCCAACAGACATGATGCGCGGCGAGTCTTGCGACAGCCGCCGCTCGGCCCACTTGGCGGATTCGGGGCGGGAGCCATGCGCGCTGCCCAACGGGGATGCCAGGCGCGGCACGTTCTGCAGCTGAGAGCGGGGCCGGGTGGGGAGCTCGTCCACCAGCTCGGGCTGTGTGCTGCCGGCGGCGGCGGGGCGGGAGGGGCTGCCTCGCAAGCGGGTGGCTGCGGGGTTGTCGAGCGCGGGCCAGGGGCCTGTGAAGCCCAGGTGCGCCTGGGCGGCGGCGGAGAGGGCAGGGGGCGGCGGCAGGCCGGGCGGCTCCTGGGGGTGGGGGTGGCCTGCGAAGGCGGCGATCATGCCCATGTTCTGCGCCATCATGGCGCACTGCTGCTTCCACGCCTTGACCTGCCACTTGTGCACACCTGGGGAACAGCAGTACCATTGAAACAGGATTACCAATGAGAACGGCAATAACAACACCACAAGCTCGTCATCTTCGTGGCTTATCGCTTGCACGCAGTTGCATAGATACATCATCCTTCCTGTGCTTAGAGGTTACGCGCCGGATCAGGGCACCCCCAACTGATCAGACAAGTGCATGCCCGTACGACAAGTGAATCCATACGCCGCGTTGTTCGCCGGCGCGGTATGGAAGTTCCCATTATAAGGAGACTCCTCAACGGTACTCACCCAGCTGCCACTTCTCGATGGCCCGCACCGCGTCCCGCAGCGCCCTGTACACGCCCATGTGCACCTCCAGCTCCTCGGACAGCTGCCGCGACCTGGGGCCCGCACCCCGGCTCGCGCTCCCGGCCCTGGGCGTGTCAAGCCCACCGACCCCGTCCAGCTCCTCCACCGGCACACCGTCGTCCTGCTCCGTGGCCTCAAACGCCGACCATGCGCCGCTGCTATGCGTGGCGCTCTTTGGTCCGTCGACGCTGCGCCTGCCGTTGCCGGATGGGGCTCCTGGCGCGGCGGCGTGCAGCGGGGCGGCGCTGCTGCTGGTGCTGCTCCTGCCGCTGGCGTCGCTGCGGAACGAGGATGTGCCTGCTGCTGCTGTTGCAGCGGCCCCTGAGCCACTGGCCAGGGAGCGGCGCGTGGTCTTGGTGTAGATGCGGTGGCCCTGGTGCTGCATGATCCGGGAGGCTGCTGTTGCCACGTAACGCTCCAGCTCGCCCTTGGGCACCTGCGACAGGCGCACCTCCGTCTCTGGCCTCTGGTAATAAGAAAGACGCGTTGTCTACTTTCATGCATGAGTACCCATGCAGGAATGCAGTTGTCACGAGCCACATCCATGAGTATAAATGCTACGCAGCTCTCCAAGTGCGCACCTCGCCGGGACCTGCGGCCATTGCAGCCTTCTCTGACGGCGCGTCCTGCTCCTCCAACAGACCGCTGCCGTTTACGTTGCCACTTGCCGCCATCTGCGCTCCAACGCTCCTCCGTATCAGCGCCGTGAGGGTCCGCAGATTTATGTATACTGCCCTGCCGGACCACAGAAGGGCACGGATGGGCACTCGCCGCTCCGGGCGGATGTCGGCGCCATCCCCCGCGCGCTGCCGTACAAGCCTGTTCAGTTGGCGGTTGGTGAGTGGCGGCTGGCGGCTGCGGAACAGCAGGCCGCAGGACAGGCGGCGGCCCCAGCGCTGCGCTCCCGCCCACATGTCAGGGAGCACCACGCCGCCCAAGTCCTGGTCGGCATAGTGGGGGCCAGGGGACAGCACAGCGAGGGAGTTAGGCGTGATGCATGCTCGTCAAACAAAATGCCCGAGACGTATTTACCGCAAGCACGAGTGCCGTATGGGTAAGCTAGTGCACCCGCGTGTCACTAGTACGGTAGCCGGCCTACCTGCCACAAGGTCGTGCCGTACTTGAAGGCCCAGCCGTACTTGAGCTTGATGAAGGTGGCCCCCAGGATGGCGAAGAAGAAGTTGAGCAGCACCAGGCTCATCAGCAGCACCTGGGCGATTAGCACCATGGAAGCCGCCAGCCCCTGCGCAAGCGATGCAGGACAAGCGCACGCGGGTCAAGCCTTACCGTACAGTAACTGTTGGCCCTTAAAAGCGGCACAAATGCGCACTGACTACGTAACCTGTAAGGCTTTCACGAACGTCTCCTCTGAAATACTCCAAGCCCTGCTATTGCCTTACGCAGCCCCCACCTGCGCGGGCGCCAGTAGCTGGTCCCTTGGCCGTATCGTGTCCACGTCCTCCACCACGCTGTGCCCCACGAACAGCGTGAAGGTGTCGGACACGGCGCCGCTGAGCGTGCTGAGCGGGCCCACGTACGTGCCCAGCACCAGGTGCGCCATGGCGGAGAACATGAGTCCCAGCACCACCAGCACTACCACCAGGTGCGCCACGGGGGGACCCACGTGGTACAGCGTGCGCACGATGATGCCCACACGGCCCTGCGTACGGCCAGTTGTACAGCAGGTGAGCAGAGCGTTGGGCTTGGATGACAACAGCAGCATTAATACGGCGGACAGCTCGCTGCTTGACGTGCCAGCATCTAACACAGCCGCACCTGGAAGGCCAGCGTGGACAGCAGGCGGCCGATGAGCAGCACCAGCGCGAAGGCCTGCAGCATGCCGTACACCGTCCACAGGTGCACCAGCTGGTGGCTGGCCTGCATGACCGCCCCCAGGTCGGGGTAGGCACCGGCCGGCGAGTCGGGCAGCAGGTGGCGGCCGGGCAGGCTGGAGAAGGCGGGCTCCGTCAGGTTGAGCGCCGACCAGGCGCCCTGGAGCACGGGAGGCAAGCGGCGGAGGGGGCAAGCGTTCATCGGTGTGAGGACACTGCCCAGTGCAATTCATACGGTGAAGCAAATGCGCTCAAGCGACGGGCCTGCCAGCTGCGCCCGTGCAGAGAGCAATCGGTGCCGCCGGTCCTCGCGTGGCACACACCACGCTTTCACACAAACGCGAACGCACGACACGCACCTGCAGCGCGGCGCGCGTGCCGTTGTCGAGGGCGGCGGGGTCCTGCTTCAGCGGCAGCAGCCACCTGGCCCTGGCCCGCTCCACGTCGTCGTACACCGTGTAGTGCTGGCGGGCGGAGAAGGCGGCGCTGTGGCGGGCCATGTAGGCCGAGTACACGCCGCAGGCCGCCACCAGCAGGCAGGCCACGGCTAGGTCCACCAGCAGCCGCCCGAACTTGTCCCACTTCTGCCGCAGCGTGAGGTCGCGGCTGAAGGCCTGCGCCGCCACGCCCACGGCCTGCAAAAGCGGAGGAGACGTGCACCAGCGGGCGTCAGCTGCCTTGCGTATATACCGGCAAGTTCGGCGGGAAAGATCAACAAATTGCGTGCTTGCAAGCTGCTTATTGCCCAGTGCTCTACGCGCCTGCCTGACAACGGAGCGGCGCTACTGTCGGTCAGCAACGGATTGCCGTTTTGTGCATTGGCCCTGGCAGTGCTGTCCCAGCTGCCAGTACCGGTACGCACCTGGGCGACCACCACCGCCACGAACACGAAGGTGAGCACCCACAGGCCCACCAGCTCGCGGCTGGACACGGGCCCCCACGCCGCCTGGCCGGGCTGCAGGTAGGTCAGCGCGGGCAGGCCCACCAGGGAGGGCGTCAGGGCCACGCTGCCGTCGCTGTTCCACGCGAAGGACAGCAGGCAGTGCGCGAAGACGCGCAGCTCGCGGGAGAAGACCAGCAGCTCGGCGGTGAGGCGGCGGGTGTGGCGGTCCAGGTAGTTGGAGTCCTGCACGAGGGGCGGGGAGGGAGGGAGAGGGTGTGGGAAGAAGCGGTATGGGGCCCAGGGAGCCTCTGCAGATGCGTTACAGCAAGTTGAGTGACAAATGGAGCAGCTCCAAACCAGGCCGCAACAGCGCGGTCCAGAATCAAGATGGGTCATGGTCAGAGGCTGGGTTCCAGGGTTGATTGGGCATGTGCGGTGGGCACACTGCTGTAGCCCATGTCGAAGACGAGGCCATGAGGTAAGAGCCCACCTTGAGGAAGGTCACCATCTCTGCCATGCGGCCCACGCTGACGCTGTCAGGCAACAGCAGCGGGAAGCCATCGGCGTACCCCGGCAGGGTGCGGGGAAAGTGCGCGTACGGCGCGCCCGTGGCCGACACCTCCCCTGAGCCGTTGCGCGTGTCGTAGTAGTACGACACCTTGTCCTTCAGATCGCTGTCGTACAGCTTGGACGAGGGCAGGAACACGGGGTCCACGCCGTAGGGGTGCAGCGCGTCCAGCTCGGGGCCGAAAAGGCGGTCCAGCATGCCGGCGGGCAGCTCGGACGCTGGCCGGCCGCCAATGTCGTACCTGCAATCATCAGCAGCCGCCACCACAACCATCAGCATGAACGCCAACCACACACAGAGGCTGGCAAGTCCAGCAGTTGGACTCGACAAGGAGCAGACCACCATGCGCGCATGAGCGGGCTCACCGCTTGCAGTCGAAGTTGAGCGACGCGCCAAGGCCGCCCCCTGCACACCGCCCGCTGTCCACCGGCCTGCGCACGGTGTGCAGCAGCACGCCGCCCACCAGCGTCAGGCGGCCCCACAGCCGCCGGTCGCGCTGCGGGAAGCGCTCGTCGGGCGGCCCCACGTCCAGCACCGCCTCCGTAGCGTGCGGCTGGTAGCCGTCCCACGTGGCATCAGAGGACGCGGCGGCTCGGGACACCACGCGCATCGAGCGCCGAGCCGCAGAGGCATCTGCGGTACAAGTTGGGTAGGACAGCGTGTAAAATAAAGGCGGGATGTAGGTGCCCGGTTGCACCATAGAGGCATTAATCCGCTGCACTCTGGTACAGCAGCTTGGTGGAAACGCTAAGACGGGTGTTGATTGATAAGAGATGAAGCGCACCTGGCGTTGACGTGTTGCCCGAGTCCTGCTGCAGCTGCTGGTGCGTGTCCACCGTGAAGCTCCACACCGCGTCCTTGAGCGGCTGGTACGCCATCGCCTCGCCGCAGTTAACCCACACGTACTCCACCTGGCCGGTGCCCTCCTCGATGGCCAGCGTGTCGTACACGGCACGTGCCGTCTGGGACTGCGTGGCGGCGGTCAGGTCGGCCAGCTGCGTGGCCACGTCCGACATGGCGTCCTGCTGGGCGGCCAGGAGGGCGGCCTGGGCGTCCACGTTGGAGGAGACGATGGCGGCCCTGCGGGGGGATGTAAAAATATCAATAAAAGGGATGCGCACGATAGTTGCTGCGGTTTGGGAGCGGTGTCCGTGGGGCAAGCAGGCACGAGGCAGCGGAACCACCCAGGACGCCTAGTGGAGCATTAGCCGGGGCCCATCTCACGCCTGTGCCGCACAGCTGGGCCCAACGGCTGAGCATCGGCGCTTCCTGTTACGATACCGATAACACACAGCGACTGGTGCCTGACAGCCCCTTGCACCCACTTGGCCATCGTCGCGTCCTCTGCCGCCTTCGAGTCTGCGATCAGCTGCGCGTAGGCTGCCGCCACGCCCTCCCGCTGCCGGTCGTCCGCCGCCAGGGGCCCATCCCCCAGCGTGGCGTTGACGGTGGCACCCAGCGCCTGGCCCTGCTGCAGCAGCGCCTGCACCTGCTGCGACACCACCTCCGCGAGCGCCTCTATGGCGGTCACGTAGGCAGCAGGGGTGTCAGGCACTTGGGCCAGTGTGTAGTCCACAACGCTGATGCCTGTGGCGTTCAGCGCGCCTGCGACAGCGGTGCTGTTGCCCACGCCGGAGGGCGTAGGGGAGGCCTGCTGCAGGCGGCGGGCTGCGCGTGTGCTGGCGGTCTGCAGCAGCTGGTATACGGCACCGTGCCGGGGGTCCTGCTGTGAGGCATGGGGGTATAGGGATGCGGCTAGCGCCTGCAGGTCGACCTCTGGGGCCATGCGGCGGGCCACCAGGCGGGAGGCCTCTGCACCCCCGCCGAGCAGCTCGGCCATCAGGCCCTCAACCACGGCATGGCCCTCGGCGGCCAGCAGACCAGTGGACAAGGCGTCGCCATGCGCGCTGCCGCGGGCTGGGATGGGATGCGCGGCCAGAAGGTCGTTGTCCCTGGGTGCAGCGACCAGGCTTCGGCGTCGGGCCGCGTCCTCGGGGGCGATTGCGGCGCCGGTGGTGGTGTTGTAGCCCAGGTTGGCGGCGATCTGGGTGCTGCGGAAGGCGGGGTCTGACATGGCCGCGGCGTAGGTTTCGTAGTCCAGCAGTTGGCCGTTGTGTACGGCAACTGGCAGGAACATGAAGACCTCTACGTCCACCTGGATGGCGGTAAGGCCGTTTGCGCCCGCAACAACGCTGGCAGCCCGTATGGCTACATCGCTCGAGTCCAGCCCGAGCGGTGACAGCTTGCCAGCGGCGTACGACAAAGCAATGATGTACGACTCGCTTGCGTTATTCGACAGGAGCTGCTGCCGTTCGAACGACGATGTGGCGGCTGCCAGCAGCGCGATGCTTTCGTTTAGCGCCACAGCGTCAAGGAGAGCAGTCTCCTCGCTGGTGTACGAAGCGAGTGGCGTGGGCAGGAAGGTGCCCTGCATGGAGGACTTGTAGTACACGTGCACCGTCCGCTGCGCTGTGGCTACATCGCCCTTCGAGTTGGTAGCCGTGAAGCGGTAGGTGTAGGTCCCTGGCGGGCACCTGCCAGGCAGATGCAGCTGCTCCAGGGTGCACGTCACGCACATAGGCTGCTGCTCGTCGTCCCCGTTCCCAGTTGCTGCCGTCGCCTGCTGTGTCGTACAGCTTGGTACGGCTTCCACAACGATCTCGGGTGTGAGGTCGCGCGCCACACGCCTGCCGTCCCCGTACACCGTGGCCTCCAGGGCGTAGGCGCTGCACGCCGTACCGGCGGCTGACGTATCGTTTAGCGCCGTACACGGCCCCAGGTACTGCAGCGGCGCCTTGCCGTACTCCACGTACGACACGGAGGGCAAAAGCGCTAGGACTGGCGGCAAAACGACCGGGTCCTTCATCGCGTTGGCCTCATCGCAGGGAAGCGCCGAGCAGAAAAACCTGAAGAATGTGATCAGTACAAGAGCAAACCCACATCTTGGTACGCCCAATGAATACTGTTCATGCGTGTCCGCTCTTTGTCATGCAGTCTTTCTGGCTCATAACTGGTAGTTCATGGTACAACAAAGTCGCCCTCACCGTCCTGCGGGGTCGCGGCAGAAGCTCATGGTGCGGCCGCCCTCCAGCAGGGGGCACGGCTCCGCAATGGCCACTTGGCGCCGCGCGGTGGCGTTGGCGCGGCCGCCATCCCACACCCACAGGTCCACCAGGTAGGTGGTGCCCACGGGCGCCAGCGGGTTGATGCCGCAGCCCGCCAGGCCACGGGAGGACAGCCGGTACGAGCGGAGCTCCTGAGGGACGCAAGGGGAGTGTGGTAGGCAGGCGGAATGAGTACCGTAGACGAGTTTGCCACAATCTAAAGCAGGCGTGACAGAACAGCACTTGCGGCAGTTGGGCGGCCGGACTGCGCGGGTCGTGCGGAGGCTGCGTGCGCAACGGACGAAGGATGGCTGGGCGCTGCTTCCCCTTCACCCCAATTGTGTGTGTTGTCTGAACAGCTGAAACCTGCAGGCAATGCTGTCACCCCCAGTTATGCGAAATCCCACCCTGAGCCCCCATACCACTCCGCAGGTCTGACCATATCGCCCAGACGTGTATGCCACGTCTCACCTTCTCGGTGCACCCCTTGCTGGTCAGGCACTGCGAAGGCGGGCAGGCGATGACCTCATCCGTCAGGTTGAGGGCGCCGCCGCGGGGCCCGCCGTCAGGGTCCACGGCAAGCGCTCCCAGCTCGCAGGGCACATCGGCGGTGGGCTCGGAGCCGTTGCAAAACACGTAACTGCGCAGTGAATATCAAGGGCGACATGGCGAAACAACGGTTGAAGGAACCGTGGAACAGTGCGAGGGCTGTGGTAGTGAAAGGAGCCCTCAGGATACAGCTGGAGAACGACACGGCCCAAAATGGGGACTGTTCGGGCGACTGAGCACCGGTCTCCCTTCCTTGCCCACCTGACTCCCCGCTTTATGCTGACGTGCTGCGGCAGCAGGTCCGTGACGACCAGGGCGATGGCGGGCCGCAGGTTGGGGGCGGGCGCGGTGGCGGTGGCATTGACACCGTTATCCACCTCCGTCATGCACACACCCCCGGCGTCGGAGCAGGACTTCTGTGGGGTGAAAAGCACGCCAGGGAGGAACAGCACAGAGTGTGAGTATTGCTGTGCTGAGAGGTCAGGTGCAAAGAGGCCATCACACCATCGCCGACACCAGGCCGCTGTGCTGTCCAACGAGGACTAGAAATTGGCGAAACTGGCGAAGTTAAGCTTGGCATTGGCGCGCAGGGGCTCATGCAAATTACGCCATCACCAACGCACCAGGTCTGCGCACAGGCGCTCCCCCGCCGGGCAGATGCCCATAACGGTCAACGTGCGCCACGTCTCGCTGGTCAGCCCCGCGCTGTTGGTGACGCTGTAGGTGATGTTGTAGTCGCCGGGCACCTTGGTGCTGATGTTGCAGGCCAGCAGCACGGGCACCAGCGGGGCGCTGCTGCTGCCCCAGGTGCCGCCCCCTGTCTCCTGCGCTGCCCACGGCTGGCCGCACACCGTCAGGCGGCGCTCCAGATTGCCCTCCCGAGGGTCCCGCACGCGGGCGCCCTGGTCACAGTCAACGCGGAAGGACGCGCCCTCGGGGCACCTGCGGCAGCGTCAACAGCATAGTTACAGTGTAAACATCACATGTCAGGCAGTTTGTTTTATCAGGTCACGGTAGATCAGTCCGGGGTGGTAACATTTAGGAGCTCACCTGTCATAGGAACCAAGCTGGAGGATGGACACCTCCCGCGGTCCCCGCAACGCAATGCGCGGCGCGTCGGCATTGGTGGTGGGCTCGAATTCCTCTTCGACCTCAGCGCTGCTGTTGCTGCTTCCACCCGAAGGTGACCCCAGCGCAAGCGGCGTCGGCCCCAAGGTCATCTGCCCGTTGCTGCTGCCGCCAGCAACGCCACCACTACCATCTGCAGACGCGCTGTCATCTGTACCGCCGCCACCTCCAAAAAGCTCGGCGCCCTCTGCCGCCAGGCCACACACCCCTGCCACGGTGCACTGCGGCTGCCCATCTGTCCCCACGCAGTAGCGCTGGCCCGCGGGGCAAACCACGCGGATGAGGCGCCACGCGGTGGGCGCAGACAGCCCGGCACCGTCGGTTACGGCGTACGACACGGCGAAGCCGTACGGCGCATCAAGGGCCGTTGGGATCCTGTAAATTGCAAGTCAACGGGAAGAGGCACAAGTGTGGTTTTTCCGTCATTTCAGGCCACACACTTCGGGCTGCGCCCCAAACAGCCTTCTGCCCTACCATAGCACGGAAGCATTGCAATGCGCACGGGTAGGCAGCGCTTACTTGGTGTTGACGGCTGCCACCCCGAAGCGCTGCACGCTGTTCGTTAGGCTGAGCGTTGCCCCGAACGCATCCACGTCGCTGGCGATGACCCCCGGGTCGGTCCACGCCGTACCGTACGGCACGTCGTGCAGCATGACGGGCTCGCCCAGGGGGCTGATGGCGCGCACGCCGGAGCCCAGCAGCGTCAGGCGGGGAGGCGTGGTGTCCACGGGGATCACGATGGTGGTCCTGGACGGGGTAGGTACAGCCGGCGGCGCCAGGGTACCGTTAGTGGCGGGTCAGAGCTGGCAGACGTTGGTGCTTTCACGGTTACAGTACGTCAACGACACGAGTTTTGGGGGGAAAGGATTGCAGGGGCTGTGGGTAGTGTGCTTGGGCTCACCTGTCGTACGAGCCGGCCGCGTTAGCTACGGCGTCGTGGAACAGCACCGGCAGGTTGAGCATGCTGGAGCCAATATCCAGCACGTCACCAGTGCTGATCACGGCCATGGCAGCGCCACCACTGTCACCACCGCCGCCAGCGCTGCCGCTGCCAGCCGTGGTCCCACTGCCGCTCGCGGTCGGCGTGTAGAAGCTGGAGGCGAAGCTGCCGAGGCTGGCGGCCTGTGCGCTGAGCGCCAGGTTCACGCACTGCTGCGCCACGGAGCAGCGGCCCAGCGCGGGGCAGAAGAACTCGCCTGTCAGCGTGCAGCCGTCGGCCACCACCACCACACGCCGCTTCAGAGGGGCAGACCTGCAGGCACGTGAGCCAGAGTGCATCAGTAGGAGGTCAGGCGTCAAGGGTGCTGCTCCTGAATGCCTACAGTAAATCGCTGCTTCCGACTGCAATGCAAAGAAAGGTGCTGGTACAGCATGAGGGTGCATCTCAATGAGAATGGGGTGTGTCTGATGCACTCACATGTTCCTGCTGTTGACGGCGCGGTACTCCAGGACGTAGCACTCCCGTGCGCGGCTGGGCCGAGAGCGATCCACGGTAGGCACAGTGGACCCAGGGGGGCAGGTAATGCCGCTGGAGGCCAGGTCGACATCCCCTGGTCCGCCGGGGCCCAGGACTAGGGTGGGTACAGATGCAGACGCAGTGGTGGTTCGGGGCTGGAAGGTGCAAAGCGCGATGGTGCGCGTAATGGGCACTGCGTAGGCGTCGATGACGTCGAAGGCCACCAGGGGAGGGTCGCTGAAGAGCGCGGACAGAGAGTGCAGCACGCTCATAAGCGTATCACCCTGCGGCAGAGGTAAGCACACAGGATAGGATACACAATTCTATGTTGTCATCATGCGGATGCATGCAGCTTGCCCTATGTGAGGAAACAGGCAAAACGCAAGTGCACTACTTTGCCATGCGGCCCTGACAGCCCTCACGTTGAAGGTGATGGTCGGCGGCTGCGTGGCGCTGGCGGCCGCGGCAGTGAGGTTGAACGAGGCGACCAGTTGGGTGGCGGTCGTTGCGGCGGCCAGGTCAACGTTGACCACCACAGGGGTGGCGGCGGCTCCGGGGACGGAGGTGCCAGAGCCGGCGGTGCCGGACGTGTCCAGCAGCGCAATGCTGGGCGTGGCGATGGAGCAGTAAATCTGGTCCACCTGTGAGGGCAAGGCATGAAACCCCCCGCGCATATGGCATGTGATCAATCCAGCAACGTGCACGTGCAATGCACGTACGCTGTTCCGCGGAAACGGAAGCAGCAACTTACGATTGCGCCAGTGGTGTTGAAGGCGGGGTACAGGGAGCGCATCTCCAGCGCCGCGCGGGGCGCCCGGATGAGGCTGAAGACGAAGAAGTCCAGGGCCGTCTGGTTGGGGAAGGGCCCCGATATGGAGGCCCAGGTCCGAGGGAACCAAACCTGTAGCACGGCACAGCAATCAGCAGGCGGGTGTACGTTTTGTGTCTGCCTAAGCTGCATCACAGCAGAACACCCTGACGCGCCCCATGCCCGGTTGTAGCTCGATTACGAAACGACATGTCTGGTATACTCGGTGTTTCGGGCTATTATCTTACCGTCGTGGTCACCTCGACGCCCACACTGGCGGTTTGCTGCAGGAACCGACGGAAGCCAGTACTTGTCGCGGGGCTGCTGGCCATGGGGGTTGCTCCAGACGGCCAGGTGGCGGTGGTGTTTGCGCTCAGCGTGGCGCTGGCCCCGGTGAAGGCCGGGAAGACGTAGTCCACAGAGGGCACCACCGCCGTGGAGGCCAAGATGGCCCTGCATGCGCAGCCAGGTGTAGCAACTCTGTCAAACATCACATGATGGCAAGATAGCCACAACATATCTCCCGGGTTTCACATTGTTGTTTTGCAGCAAGGCTTCTGATACCGATGCACTCCCAGGTGATAACGGCAGTCGCATAGTTCACGGTAGGCTGTGAATGGGAGTTGGCTCTGTACGTGTCGCGTTAGTTGGTGCGAATGCCGGTACCGTTACGCGCAACAACCCTACCGCAGCTCACCTGTGAGCCGCCATCAAGCCCACGGTACCATTGGGGTAGGAGGCGGGGGACAGGAAGGGCAGCCGCATGCGGAAGGACACCCGCGGGTTGAGGCTGGGGTCCAGCACCAGGGCGGGAGGAGGGGGAGCTGCGGACAGGGCAACGCAGGGAAACAGGGGGTAAGGTACATGCCGTCAGTTCACAGGTTGCAAATCAAAGCAGTCCAACCACGCATTTGCAGCATACCCAAGCGAGCGTGTAACACGGTGTGGATTATACGACATTTGGGGTGCAGGAGCAGGTAAAGGCCAAGCGTCAGCACTTACGGGATGGCGGCGGCGGTGAAGGATATGGCGGCGGCGGAGAGGGTGGCCGTGGCGGAAGTATGGTGTTGACAGGGGGAGAAGACGAGGGAGAAGGCGGCGGGGGCGACGAGGCGTTGACAGGGGCAGGTGGGGGCAGAGACGACGGCGGCGGCGAGGGCGACGGCGAGGGAGGGGACGGGGGCGAGGGTGAAGGCGAGGGCGGGGGCGAGGGGCTCGGAGGCGGTGGTGGTAAGGTAACGTTGGCGCATGAGACGGCGGAGCAGCTGCCGGGGAATGACCCCACGGTGTTGTTCGCAGGCAGGCGTGCCACGATCCACCCTGTGGTGGGCTTGTCGCACGTGCAAGAAAGGTTCCTGCAGGCAGAAGCCAGGATACGGTATGTCAACTACAAGCGCAAGGTACCGAATTGCAGTGGACTGCAGTGAGCCACGTGCAAAACGACGAGCGCAAGCAAGGAGCGCCACGCGTCTTCCCTTGTCGTACCTCATGTCCAGGCTGACCAGGTTGGGCGAATCTGGCGCGAAGGCACTGCTGGCGTTTGTCCAGGCCACGGGCAGGAAGCCCTGCAGCCCCGGGGCCACGGCCTGGCAGCACAGCGCCACGCTGGTGGAGTAGTAGACGATGCGGGACCAGGACGCCGGCAGGAAGCCTGCGTGGATGAAGGCATGGGCGCATGCGCACACGTGTCATGCATGCGGGCAGTGTGTGTAAGGAGATGCGGCACGAGTAAGGGCAGGTGGGGACGCGGCATTTAAAAAGTTGAGGCTGAAATACGAGGCGCGCTTTGACACAGCACACCCCGCACCTTGCAGCTGGTTGTTGTTCAGGTTGAGCTGCTTGTAGAACGAGGCCCCCGAGGTGCCCCACGCGTCCGGCAGCGGGCCTGCGTACAACAGCGAAGGGCATGATGTTTACGGCATGGACACATTTCGTTGCGTGCGCAGTACGTGATGAAGAAGGCTAAGCCACAGATTGCCTGCCATCGCAGACAGCGGCCGCAACGCACAGCAGCGCTGATGTGTTACCTTCCAGCTTGTTCCCAGCCAGGTTCAAGACGGCGTTGATGTTCATACGGTTGCTCAGCCATGAGGGCAGGGATCCGGACACGTTGGCGTTTGACAGCGTCAGCTCGTCCAGCAGCCAGGGGGCCTGCGGCACACAGTTCAAAGCAAGTGGGGGCTCCTCAGCATCGCAATCTCAGAGACCTCTTCCTGCAGGCAGGAGGCATGGCCCTTCGTCGGGACGATTGTAGTGCATCCAGGTAGCCATAAACCAGCGACCCACGCACCGTCTGCCATTCGGAAGGGATGCCGCCATCCACGGCGGTGTTGACAAGCCTCAGGCTGCGGAGGGAGCTGAAGGATGCCGCCTGCACCCCCAGCTGGTCAAGGGAGCCCGCTGTGGGGCCGCCGCCCAGCTCCAGCGCCATCAGGCTGGCAGCGGAGGGAGCCACCAGCTGCCCCACCGTGGACAGCGGGACAGACATGGACAGGCCGGCTGCAGGCAAGGGCAACAACCAGTACGGAGTGGGGTCAGGGTCAGTGGTTCCAGCAGTTGAACGTCGCTACCCAAGGCCAAAGAACCAAGTAGCTGTGCAACCGCAGGCAGCCGCGTACGGAAGCCCCTGCGCCGGTCCTTCCAGCTACCATGTACGGTTACCCACTTAGTGATACGTTCTGCAGCTGTCCAAAGGCGCCCAGCCAGCCAGCTGGCACGCCACCAGATAGGCCGGGCAGCTGCCGCAGCCGAAGCATGCGCAGTCCCGTGAGGGCCGACCAGCTGAGCGGCAGGGCGCCGGTGATGTTGGGGCTGGAGGCCAGGGAGATGCTCTGCAGCCCCGTCAGCAGGGACCAGCTGGAGGGCAGGGCGCCGCTGCTGACGTTGACCCGGTCGAACAGCACGTGGCGCAGGGCGGTCAGGGCGGTCATGCTGTCGGGGATCCAGGCGAGAGGCACCACGGGCTCCGTGGCATAGTCTGCAAGGAAGGAACGCAAGTAAGGGGTGAGCATAATGCGACCAGAGCGTTTCGGAGGGCGGGGCGCTGCTAGCTACCAGTGAAAGCCCTTCCCCTCCACATGCTTACTAAACTTCCTGTATCGGCGCGCAAACACAAACTGCAATCGAACCCACCGAAATGTAGGCCGACGACTCGGTTTCCGCTGCAGCTGACGTAAGGGTAGTTGCACGTGGCGCTGGCGCCCGTCACCACGCCGCAGGGCGGGTTGGTGGTCAGGCCGCACGCGGCGCACTCTGGCGCGGAGCACGGCGCTACGCGGTCGTCCCAGGCTTGGGCCAGCGCCATGGGCTGCGGGCAAAGGACATCGAGCGCGCAACACGTCAGTGGCATAGTCATCGCACACAGGCTAAACCTGGTTGACACGAGTCGCATTGGGAACACGACGGCTATGCAGCGGACATGAGCAGACTGTGGCATTGACACAAGCGCTTGGCACGGGTTGGACCGTTCCGGATGCAGAGGGGTGTTGCAGTGGCCTTTGAGGGCGCTAACACAGGGGACTCACCGATCCAGCTGTCCACATGATGCCCATCATGTCCTGCAGGGGCGCCACGTCGGGGTGGGCTGACGGGGGCCCCAGCGGCTCATTGAGGCCCGTGTACTCGGTGTAGTAGGCGAAGTCGGGGTCGCACGCCGTGCCATTGAAGGCGGCGCACGTGGGGGCGGCCTGGGCGGTCCAAGTGCCGCACGCCTTGTCTGCGGGGCCGGGAAGGGTTGGCACGAGGGATGCAGGGCGGTTGAAATGGGTTTACAGTCGGGGCAGGGCGGCTGTGCAGCGTACACGAGTGAACTGCATGATTGGTGGCTGCGTACTTGGACTCAATATCCGGAAGCCGTTAGTAGGACACCCTGGATAAGTTAGACAGCCGAATGACGTACTCCCGTGGGGTGCCGCACTGTCTGTTGTCATGCGCTGAAGGCTTGCAGCATACCGGTAGTGCGTCCCGGACGGCTTACCCAGCGATGTGCCAGGCACACTTGTGCAGTCCGCGTACGGCAGGTTGCTGGGCCGGGGCCCACACATGCCGGGGTTGAAGCGGAGGTGCACGCACTTGAGGGCGGTCATGGTGGTCAGGGTGGCGGGCACGGTGCCGGTCAGCGCGTTGTAGCTCAGGGCCAGCAGGTTGAGGTTGGACCTCAGCATGGCGCCGCCAGTGGTGTCGCCCCAGGACGGAGGGATGCTTCCGTTGAAGCGGTTGTCGTGGAGCACCAGCGTGGTTGCGTTGAAGTAGCGCCAGTCTACGAACAAGGCAACAGATGTGAGCGGCAGTACGCAGCTTTGTCACTACGTGCAGTCAGCAAACTTTCACGCGTATGGTGGCATGGACCCAGTGCGCCATCGTCCGGCTTACCTGCTGGCAGGGTCCCTGCGATCTGGTTGTGCGACAGGTCCAAGCGCCGCAGGCTGGTGCGCAGGCAGTTGGTGCAGGTGGAGTTTCCCAGCAGGCCGCCCGGCTCGGCAGGCAGCCCAGTGAGCTTGTTGCCGCGCAGCACCAGCTCGTTCAGCTTCTGAAAGGTGCCCCAGTCTGGGGGTGAGAGGGCAGCAGGGAGCAATGGCAGCGTTTAATACGCCTGGATTGCGCCCAACAGCACACGTGGTGACCTAGCAGGGCTAAAATCCCTTCATGGTAGAGCTGCGGCCGCAGTGCAACATGGTCGTAGCATGTCATAACGATAGAGCGTCATCGTAGCTTACTGGACGGTATTGTGCCGGAGAAGCTGTTGTACGGCAGGCGGAGGGTCTGTAGCGCGGGCGCGGTGGTGGCCAGCGAGGACGGCAGCGAGCCGTTGAGCTGGTTGAGGCCCAGGTTGAGCGACAGCATGTTGTACAGGTTCCAGTCGGAGGCGGGGATGGTGCCGTACAAGTAGTTGCCTGCGGGTGCGCAGTAGGGAAGGGCGGGAGGCTATCTAGGCAGCTTGGCGTGCATGTAGCCACGTGGCACCGATTGTCGGCGTGTACATGGTCATCAAGACATAACAAAACCCTGAAGTCGTGGAGCATGTTGCTGGGCGTCTACCTGCACAAGCGAAGGCACGGTGTGCCTGCCAATTTATACACGCTACCCACCCGGCAGGCCGATGACCAGGAGGGCGGTGCAGTAGAGCATGCGGGGCAGCGTGCCGGTCAGGCCGCAGCCAGCGCAAGCCAGGGTCTGCAGCGCGCCCAGGTAGTTGGTGGCGTCCCAGTAGCACCAGTCCTCGGGGATGGTGCCCCCGATGGGGTTGTTGCTGCAGTCCAGCCTCTTGAGGCTCTTCATGTACTTCCAGGCGGGCGGGAACGGGCCTGCGCGTCGTGAAGGGCCCAGTTTCCGCACTCGATGAAGAAACGCTCCAAGAGTGTGCCGGTTAAGTACTTGAGCGTTTACAGCAACATGTCAGCCCACCTGTGATGCTGTTCTTTGTCAGCTGGAGGGACGTGAGGCCTGTCAGGGTTGACCATGCAGCAGGCAGTGCCCCGCTGAAGGTGTTGTTGGTCAGGTCCAGCTGCTGCAGGGACGTCAGCAGGCTGATGTCCGCCGGCAGGGGCCCGCTGAGGGAGTTGTTGGTCAGCACCAGCTGCTTGAGCGCGGGCATGCCGGCCAGGGCGCCGGTGGGCAGGGCCCCCGTGAGGCCCTGGTTGTTGAGGGTGATGGAGGTGACGCGGGCGTCCGTGGAGCGGCACACCACGCCCAGCCAGGAGCATGAGGGGATGGCGGCGACCCACTGAGCCAGCATGGGGGAGGAGCCGCCAAGGGCGGCCTTGAAGGCGATCAGCGCCTGCGGGTAGATGTGAGACAGGAGGAAATGTGGTATTGCCAATGGGGTCGCAAGCTCATGCCAGGGGCAACAACGTACAGCAATGTTATTGTCCTTGGCGCCATGAGGGACCTTTAAAGTGTGACGCATCTGTGTGTGCTCATGACGTACCGTTTCGTCAGCGGAGGGAAGCGGCGGCGGGACGTAGAAGTTGGGGTTGGCGTTGCACACGCCGGGGAAGGACACGCAGGAGGGAGCCGTTAGGCCGGCGGTCGTGGTGCAGTCCTTGCCTGCGAGGTCAGGGGACCACGTTGGCCTTGCACAATGGTCCTGTCCTATAGGACGCCCAACCGCTTCACTTTTATGTTGTGACCATGCAACCGGCAAACGCTTGCACGACCATGACCATGAGCCCGGCATCCTTGCGAGCGACGTGGAAGCGGGCACACCCCGCCGACCGCCGTGTAAGATAATGGCATCTCACTCCAGGAACAAACCACCCACCCAGGTTTGTTCCGTTGTAGCTGATGCAAATCATGTTGGTCGGGGGGTTGCCGCACAGCAGGGGGTTGGCCGACAGGTCCATGCAGGTGGTGGGCGCAGAGCCGGTAGGCGACAGAGAGGACCAAGTTGTCGGGACGGACCTGCGAAAGCAACCGTACGGTCCAAAGACCGGTAAATACCGTGACTTTGGCGTGGAACTACTCAGTTGGAGGCCTGACATCAGCAGCACGTGTGCATTGGACGGGGACAGAGGCTCGACATCCATGTCGGCACCAACCACGCACCCTGTGAGGTTGTTGGCCGTGAGATACAGCTCCCTAAGCTTGCTGGCCAGAGGACCGCTGCCCCACTCGGGTGGCAGCGTGCCGTTGAAGCGGTTGCCGTGCAGGTACAGGTACGTCAGGTTGGCGAAGTTGCCATACGCGGCAGGAAGGGTGCCTGGAAGGGCGGGATCGCAAACACGGGGCGGGGAGCATGGGAGGTTAGGGGCGCCATGGCAACGGGCGGGGCAGCAGACAAGTGGCAGCAGTGAAGTTCGGCATGGCTCTCAGTGCCGTGGTAAACCTATGCAGTCTGATACTACCGGTATGCTGGGCCGCAGCGACCAACCTGTGAGCTGGTTGTTGGCCGCGTCCAGCAGGTAAGCGGCGGTGGCGGAGAGTGTCGGCAGGGGCCCCCACAGCAGGTTGTCGCGAACGCGGAGCTCGTTGAGGACCGATGGAAGCCCTGCTCAAGGGCGGGCCGTTAAGGTGGGTGACAACACACGACACAAAATACGGTATGTAGGGGACACATGGGTCTACGTCAGCGTGTATATTGGTATTACACGGGCGGAAGCTGGGCAGCACAGGGTTCGGGCTAGGCGGCAGGGGGCTACTAAGGGCTGAGCCACTGCAGCGGCAGAATTGTCGCTGCCCAAGTACCTGTGATGGGTCCGGCGAAACGGTTCCCTGAGAGGAAGACGCGCTTCAGGCTGGTCGTCTCCAGGTATGGCAACGGACCCGTCAGGTTGTTGTACGACAAGTCCTACAGGGCGAACCCAGGGCCAATACGTTGGTGTCTTGCGGTTATGCTCAGAGCCACCATATGCAGCCGTGCCGGCCATGCCGTAGTGACCACAAGCACAACCGCGGGACCCCCTCCCTGGGGTCTGGGGCAGACGTGAGCTAATGGCTTGCCAACTGCATGAGTTCCTCACCACTTCTTCCATGGTAGGAATCGCCAAAGCAGGAATGGTCCCCTACAGTCAGCACACATGGCGTAAGGAAAAGGTTAACGCTCAAAATGATGTACGCCCGGCATTGACAGAGGTGCAAGCGATGGAAATCGCTACTGAGGATGCAATCAGAAGAGCCCCCCGACTGGTCACAGTACGTCTTTGGGCAAGGCGCACCACTAGCTGGTTGTGCGATAGGCGCAGCGTGATGATACTGTGAGCTGTGATGGTTGGGACGACGCCGGTGAGGCCGCAGCGGTCGCACGCCACGAGGTCCATGTAGCCGTTGCCCATGCTGCCCACACCGGCGACCCACGCAGCCGGGAAGCCGCCCTGTGTGGAGTAGGGAAGGCCGTTAGTCACGGAGCGCTGTACCCCTGCGTGTTGGACCTTGAGTATGCTAGGGAGATACCGGCAAGAGGGTCAGCAGCCGGGCGCTTCCCAGTAGGCCAGTGCGCCCAACATGACCACACCTCGTACCAGCGGGGCTAATGGGCAACCACAACGGCCAGGGACACAGACCGGGAACCCTCCAAAGATGGCGGAAGTTTCAAACTGTTGTACAACCCTATGAACCGCGCAACACAACGACGATGAAACAGGGGCTAGACCACATGCCTCCGTTGCATCCGTCCCACCGAGAATGTGTTGCCGCTGGCGTCGAACGAAGAGAGCGAGGTAAGGGCGCTGAGGGCGTAGGGCAGGGTGCCGCTGAGCTTGTTGTCCCCAATGTAGAAGTGCCGCAGAGTGGGGGCTAGCGACGACCAGGCCGAAGGGATGGTGCCTAAAAATGGCGCAAATCAAAGGGAGGAGGTGCACAGCGACAGCAACACGTGGTCAGGGAAGGGACAAAGGTTGCACGCTCCTCGCTTGTTGCATACGTTAGCTTGTGTTGGTGACCCCATGTTGATCGTGTGCTTTTCCTACCGGTGAAATTGTTGGTCCTGAGGTCGAGGTCATGCAGTCGGCTGAGCGCGCTGATGCCGGCAGGCAGCGCTCCTGTTAACTGGTTCCCCTGCGCACAGGTTGCCAAGAAGCATTTGAACCCATTAGCACCACAACCAAAGGCATACCGTAGTACTAATTTTAAGCACAGGAGGATCAGGCTGGACACACTACGAGTACCCTGCAACTGCCCGTCGCCCGCGCACCGACGCACCTTGAGCACCAGGCTCTCCACGCCGGTCAGCTGCGTCACAGCCGACGGCAGCGACCCCGTGAGCCCCATGTCCTGCAGGAACAGCCCCGAAACCACCGCGTCGCTGTTGCACGACACGCCGGCCCACCCGGGCCACGAGCACGGATAGGTGCCCGCCTGCCACGACGACAGCGCCGCCGGGTTGCCCATTGGGTTGCCCAGCGCGGTCTTAAAGGCGATGAGGGCATCCCGGGTGGCGTTGTAGCTGGCGTCGCCGCTGGGGACGTAGATGTCGGAGGTGGCGGGAATGGTGCAGTTGGGAGGCACCGGCGGGGTGGTGTACATGGCTGAGTTTGTGCACGACTGGCCTGTGGGGCGGAACGAGGAAGGGGCGTTACTTCTTTGACTTGTGGACATTCGGCCTGCAACTCCGGCGCCGGGAAAAGATCCGTTCAGAGGGCCAAGGGGCAAGCTGCGCAGCAGAGGGTCCTTGTTCATTGTGACCGTGCGGAGCAAGCACTGCGGGCAGACCGATTTGCCGAAACGTTTGCAGGTGGCATACGCGCACGACAACAAGGCGCTCACCGATGTTGGTGAGCGTGGTGTCGAGGCACAGGGTGTTGGTGCCTATGGGCTGCGGGTCGCACATGTTCCGGTTGCCCCACAGCGTCCATGACATGAGCTGCGGCATGTTGGCGAAGCCGGCGGGGATGATGCCCCCCAGCTCGTTCCTGCGTTAGAAGCATGCACCAAGTTTGCCACCGAAGAAGAAGTCATCAAATTGAGGGGAGCGTCCATTGATATGCAGGCCCGTGCAACCTGGATGCGGCCACGCCCCTGCTTCGACGAACCCTGCTACGCGTAACCCATCAGGTGTTCTTAGCAGATGGGCTTATACACAAGGTCGTGGGCGTGCATGTCCTTTGCACGCACGGGACCGCACCACGTTCCTGCCCGTTCTCCGCCAAGCTGCGCACCTGTCCAAGTACATCTTCTGGAGGTTGCTGAACAGCGGCTTGGTGTTATCGGCCCACTCAGTCGGGATGATACCGGTGAGGCGGTTAAAGTTGCGGTTGGCGATGATGAACTGAAGCGAGGGGTGATCCGCCAGGCCTGCAGCGACAATTGGTGGCCCATGTTAGCTCTCATGCTTACGCACCGCCATGCACGTTCGCTCGTAACCCGACCTTTGTCCAACCAAGCCTCTACCAACCATTGAACTTCCAGCCGCATCGGCCCATCACACGCGCTCCAACCGAAGTACGGTTCAGCGTGCAAGCACTGTCGCTAAGGCATCAATTTACAGCAACTCACCCGACCACAGGGAATAGGACGAGGTGCAGGCGGTGGAGTATGGCGGGTGATTGAAGCCAAACATGCTGTTGCCGACGTCCAGGATGCGCAGGCTGGTCATGCCGCCCAGCACCACGCTGTCCACAGCACCGGGGAAGCCGAAGCAGCTGTCGGAGGCGCGCAGCTCCGTCAGCAGCGATAGCCTGGACAGACCGTTACCGCCAACCGCCAAGCCGCCACGCACGGGGGTGCGGCTGACGTCCAGGGTGCGCTGTGGGGCAACGGTAGCGGGCGGGCGCGGAACGTGGTACGGCGGGGTACGGTAGGCAAGCAATCCATGCAACTTCATGGCCGCGCGGAAGCAAGAAAGGCTACCACGGCGTGCAGGTGTACGTAGAATAAGTCACCAGCTGGTGCCGAGTGTGCAACAGGACCAGTGAGGTCCGTGACATGTGCGTACCAAGTTTGTGAGCGCGCTCCAGTCCTGGGGCATGGAGGTGAGGGCGAAGGCTCCGTGCAGCTCCAGCCGCGTGAGGCCAGTCAGGCTGCGGGCAGCACCAGTCAGTCGTGTGTCAACGTTACAGTCTATGTAAGAGGGCGACTAGAGTAAACGGTACTGGAAATGACGGTGCATCGCCCACGCGGCCCACACACCACGGGTGCCATAGGCAGTCGCAAGGCAGTCAGGACGCCCCTTAACCATGCCACGTCCTCTCCAACATCTTCAACTTGCTTGCCCGTACCGGTACACCCTGCTCGATACCACAACGTTTCGCGGCTCCTGGCCATGGGGAGAACTGGAGGCAGCTCACCTGGCCAGCGCTGTACTGGGAGCGCAGTACACCCCGGAGTACCAGTTGTCCCAAATAAGCGACTGCAGCTGGTCCAGCTGCGCCAGGGTGGTGCCTTGGCAGCCCTGCGGCGCGGCCGCGTTTGGCCCCACGCGGCTGAGCCCCACCACGCGCCCGGCGGTGCAGGTCACGCCCGTCCAGCCGCCCGCCTCGCAGGGCTCCAACCTGAGCGCGGTATGGTGGTGCACGTGACATGGTTGCGGCCAGCGCAAGCGGGTGCCGGCTGGTACGAGTATCGAAGGACAGGGACTGCCATTCAAATTGCATGTGAATCGGTACACTTCCTTGCTGTTGCATGGGTCCGTGCGTGCAAGGGGCAGGTTCGCGTGCGCGTACCCGTTCCAGTCTGCCGGGCGCGTGGCGAAGCTGTCCCTGATGTCCTTCATGGCTGGCCAGTCCAGCGGCAGGTCAGGCACGAACTTGCAGGGCTCCCCTGCGGTACCCACCGCCAGCACCTCCTGGCAGCTGGGGTACGAACCCAGCACCGCGGACGTGGTGCAGTCCTTGTCTGTTGTAGTAAGGACAGAAGGACACGGTTGCAGTACGAGGCAAGGAATGACGTACTAACTTGACGTGGGCAACTCGTGCCGGCCCGCTGCGCCTACGCTGTACGAGCGAACTGCTGGAGGACAGAAACAGGCTGCAAGAGCGCATTGATTCTGGTTGTCATGAAACATACATACGTACATACAGCACTCGTACAGCGGCTTACTCAGGTCTGTTCCTTCGCGCATGAAGCACGGCAGGTTGGCCGGAACGGCGCCGCACAGGTCTGCATTGTGGTCCAGGGTGAGGCAGTACTGGCCGGCATAGCTGGCGGGGACGCCACCTGCGGGACAGGACGAAACCGGCACACGGTCAATGCGGTACTTGCTTGGAGCCGGTGACAGCCCTTGGGACACGGGGGTTACCAGGATTGCGGCCCCCAATAATGCAGAGGACGGGGAGTGACATGCCATTGCTCTGAAATACCATTCCCACCCAGCCTACCGACACGCGGTACTGCACCTGTTAGCAGGTTGGTGTCCAGGTAGAGGTGATTGAGACCCGCGGGCGGGCTCGCCGTCGGCAGGGGGCCCGTGAAGCTGTTGGACGACAGGTCCAGGTACGTGAGGCTGGTAAGTTCGAACAGGTTCGCTGCAAGGGAAAGCGGGCAGCAGAGTTGATCGCTGTATTGGTTGCATGTCATGGGTGTTGCCACTGGGTGAATGCATGTGGACGACGCGCCCTTACTGGCCCAATGTGCAGCCCCCGGGGTCAAGCTGGCCAGGGGGCTTGCGGAACCGCTAAGCAGGCGCCCTGCGGGAAGACGGAGCAGTCTGCACTGATGCCCATTACAAAACGACCCACTTGGCAGCGCGCTGGAGAAGACGTTGTTGGCCAACTTGAGCACTCGCAGGTTGGTGAGCCGTGTCAGCAGCCACGTGGGCCATGAGTCGGTGATGCCGCTGTCGGACACGTCCAGGTACTGCATTCCGACAGCGGTGGGAGACACAACGGGCGCATATAAGATGGAGTTACCACTGCATGCAAGAAGCTGTTCCAGCGAAGGTAGGCATCGCCGGTTTGCCAAGGACTGACACGCGGCCAGCGTGCTCATCGGTTGCCCTGCGCCCCACTGGCTGACACACTCAACGTGCTGCCTGGGTGGCCCTCCACATGAACACAAGAGCATGGCTACATATCGTCCCTTGGCATGACCGACTCCTAGGCGCACCGTGAGCTTGACCAGGTTGGACCACGCGGAGGGCATCAGGCCCGAGGTGAGCGTATTGAAGCCGAGGTCCAGGTGCCGCAGCAGCCAGGGGTCGCCTGTGCAGGAGGTTGCATGTCCCCCTTGTGAGTGGGGACTGTTGGCGCACGGGTGCTGGTATGCGCCACACCAGCATACTTGCGAACGCCACCATTGCACGTGCGCCCTTCGGATCGCGACAAGAAGGCGCCATAAGCATTTGGTGGCCAAGGAGCAGCTCAGTTTGTAGTCATGTAATCTAAACGAGCTGACGCTCACCCGTGTGGACGGCACTGCCCCATGCTGGCAGAGGCGGCGTCAGCTGGCAGCCTGAACACTCGAAGCGCTCCAGGTGCATGTGGTTGACCGGGTCTGAGCCGAGCCACTCCACCGGAAGCAACCCAGACGTCTGTGATGCAGAATAGGCACGACGCAATACAAGCGGGTCAGTTGCGTACGTGATGAGCCAGATTGAAGTAAACTCCGAGACCCAATCTTGATGACCAACTATGGCATGTTGCGCCTTAACAAGTCAACAAGCAAAGCATAGCAAAGGTTGTGCGTGCATGCGGTAACGAATTGGGACAGGACCTATGAGTGCGAGGGCAAGCGCGCCTTGCCCAAAAGGGTGTCCGTGTGTTGACAGGGAGCCACCACTAACCAGCAAGTTGTTGCTGAGGCGCAGGTCGGCAAGCTTGGTCATGGTGCTCCACGACGCCGGCAACCTGGCAGGGGCAGGCCACACGCGACGCAACATTTATAAGGACACGCACGGAACTGCAGCTCATGTTTAAAGAGCCTGCCTCAATATTTGAAGCACGTACCAGGAAACGAAAAGAGCTAGAGCAGTTTGCACATTAGGGCTGGCAACGACGCAACAGGACGAACCCCGTGGCTGCTACGCACGGGTACCCCAGCCCAACCTACGGGCCACTGATTGAGTTGTCTCTGAGGTCCAGCCCTGTGAGCTCCACCAGCGAGGTGTAGACCAGCGGCAGCGCGCCGGTGAAGGCGTTGCCAGCCAGGTTGATGCGCTGCAGGGCGGTCAGGGTCGTGAGCTGCGTGGGCCAGGGCCCGGGGCCCAGCCCGGCGGCGGGCAGGTGGATGGCCGTCACCTCGGCCGTGTGCGAGCACTGCACGCCGGCCCACGTGGCAGTTGGCTGAAAGCACGGGTGGCCTGCGTAACGACAGGGGGGTACGGGATTGGTATGTAGGCATGCTACTCCTTTTCAGCAGAGGACAAGCTCAGCTACATGTTGGTATGTAGGTTAGGCCCCCGCCCCTGGCCGCCAGAGTGCGCTTGTATCCTTCAGCACTCCTTGGTCGTTGATTGCCAGCCGCCTACGTACGTCACTCTACGGCAAGTACCCTCGTTTAGCATGCCCTGCACGCACCTGTACCCCAATTGGTCAGCGTTGATGGGTTACCGAGCGCAGCCTGCAGGGCGCCGAGGGCGCTGGTAACGGCAGCGGGTCCGGAGGCGATTATCGTGCCGTCGCGGGCGCAATTGCCCACTTTGACAACACACTGCACGGGCGCCGTGCTGCCAAGGATATTGAGGTCCCCAGGGCACTCGCGCCACTGGTAGTCGGGCGTGCCAAAGCGCCTGCCCAGGTCAAAGCAGGGGAGTCCCGCCGGGATGGGGCCGCACAGGTCGCCTTGGCTGAAGTCCATGCAGTCCAAGGCGAGCAGGTTCGTGTAGACGGTGGGGATGGTGCCCTGCGGATGGTAAAGGAGGAGTCAGACCATAACTGCAGAAGAGCGCGCACATGCATTCCGCGTGTCCACAGCCCGACTGAGCCCAAGCTCATACTCACACGACATAGCCACGGTACACAACTTCGCTGGTCCAGGCACACGGCACTGTGTACCGTCCATGGACACAAAGACTTTAAGTAAGCCACGTGTCTCCTCACGCACCGTCACGAAGGAGTCCCCCAGGTACAGCCGCTGCAGGCTGGTCCGCCAGGCGCTGGAGGCCTCGCCCCACGCTGGCGGCAGGGTGCCCGACACGCCCGTGCTGAACAGGTCCAGCACCTGCAGCGACAGGACCGTGAGGCCCGCTGCAGGCAAGCAGGCGGGGTAGGTGCAGCAAGGTCAGACGGCTATCGTGGACCACATGGCACGTAGTGTGCACACAAGCGAAGCTGGTCGCGTGCGTCATACTCTCAGTGAAAGTCCGCGCAATTTCAGGTAATCTGGGGCACCCGGGCATTGGGTCCCATGTACTTATAGCTAACGGACACCCAGAGCATGGTATACCTTGAAAGCATCTTTGGTGCTCTAGCCTGCTATGTGACTTACTCAGATAGCTGAGGTGCCCCACGAGGCCCCTATGCGACTTACTCAGATAGCTGAGGTCCCCCACGAGGCCCGTGGACGATAGCTTGAGCGCTGTCAGGCCCGTGGCGGCGGTGATACCGGCCAGGGTGGCTGTGTCGGTGGCCACGCTGTTGCCCGACAGGTCCAGGTGCTGCAGCGGATGGGCCCACAGCTGAGCCGGGATGTTGTTGGTCAGGAAGTTCTTCGCCAGGTCCAGGTACTGCGAAGAGGGGCGGGGTTGGAGGACCAGGGGTTATGGTGTTGCCACGGAGGTACAGGTATGCAATGTTTGCACGGATGTACTGCTAGCGACGTCAGCTTAAAAACGTGTCATGACTTTGACATGCTTTTGCACTGCTGTCCAACGGCAATGAAGCACGTAGCCATGGCCCAAGTCGGCCGCTGCACGTAGCGGAAGGCGCACCTGCAGCGTCCTCAGCCCAACGGTGGGGTGCGGCGTCCACTGCGGTATGGGGCCCGTCAGGGCGTTTTCCCGGAGGGACAGAGTGCGCAGGGGCATCCGCGGCCCGCCAGAGTTGTAGTCCACCCAGACCAGCGGCACGGTACCCTGAGCAGAAAGGAATGGAGAATGTCAATGTTGCTGCCATGTCACCAAGCTGACTTGTTGCAAGCTGCACGCGTGTCCACGTTTGGGCTACGTACGCACTGTCCCTGCGATAGACCGTTGCGACATCGGTGGCCATACCGTAAACTGGTTCTTGTCCAGCCGCAGCGTTTCGAGTCCCGTTAGAACGCTCCACTGGTTTGGAAGCGTGTTGGTCAGCTGGTTGTTGAACAGGTCCTGTTGCAGCAGGGGAAGGGGCGTGGCATGGCCTATACTCCACACAGTACGGCGAAGCCTAAGATTGCTGTCCCCGACCTGGCACTCCCACCCACGCTCACCCTGAGATTGCTGTCCTGTGAACACCCAAAGGGCAAGGGACTCAGCCTCTTGCCTAGCAACGTCAAAGTTGGTATCAACTTACCAGATACGTCAGGGTCTGCAGGTTGGTCCACTGCACTGGGAGGGGCCCAGACAACCTGCAAACCAGGGTGGTCAGTGGCGAGGTTGCCGACATATATGACGAACCGTCAAGTTTGAGTATACTGGGTGAATGCGCTCCGCTTGACTTCACACGCCCGACAAGTGCTGTCAGTACCGGTAATGGAGGAGGTAGGAGGTAGGAGCCGGCCCTGGTCCTAGTGGTTGCACCACAGCTTACCGACAGGATGTCATCTCCAGTCGCTCTAGTTTAGTGAGCGCAGACCACTCAGGTCTGACGATTGAAAGCGCAATTGCTGGGTCGTAGGCTTTGCTGAGGACGATGGTCCTCAGCTCCAGCAGGGAGGACCAGGTGGCGGCAGGCGGCGAAGCTGTGGGGTGTACGTTTGGGGACGTACGGTACGTGCGACGTCAAAGTACGCAAGAGAAAGGGAAAAGTCATTTTCCTCCCACAGCAGCCCTGGCCCAACGGTGCCCTACCCTGCTGTGTCTCAAGGATCCCAGGGCCCTGCCATGTCCCAGTGGGCACCCCGGCGCTGTTTCAAGTCGCTGTTTAAAACGCCCGGGCGCCTCTTGCACGCTACTCACTGAATGCGTTTCCCTGCAGAGACAGGTACGACAGCCCTGTCAGGCTGGACAGCTCGGCCGGCACCTGCCCTGCCAGTCCTGCTCCGTCCAGCGCCAGCCTCTGGAGCATGTTGAGGTTGCCTGGCGTGCAGCGTACGCGGGTAGCGCAGCAGCATGAGGAGCAGTTGCATGGCACGAATGCGGCTCAGTAACAACAGAAGGCACTAAGACTGCAGGCAGGGGCGCTGCCTATGACTTGAAGGCATACTGCCTGGGACGTGAGGGATAGGGTGCACGGCGCGGCTGGCGCCCAGCCACGAGCAGGGAGCAGGGAGGATGAAGGCAGAAGTATCTACATTAGACGCATCTCTTTCGGACAGAAACAAGTCGAACGGCCAAAGCTGCGCACCTATGTCCGTGGTGAAGCTCCCCGTAAAGGTGGTCGATAGGCTGATGGACGACAAGTCCACCGACACCACACGGCCCCCGGTGCAGCTGACCCCGAGCCAGCCTGTCATCCACAAGGGCGCAGCGTGTGAGGCCAGCGAAAAGGTCTGATGCCATTGGCAGTACCCATGCCAGTCGCTCCGTGCGTCAGGACACACCCTCCTGCTGCGTGCTCCCTGCCCCCACACCCCACCCCGTACACCAAATGAGAAATACCAGGCGGCGCGCGTATCACGCAAGTGGCACTATGATAACTGCCCCATTTTCTGCACCAAACGGTGCTTTATTGGGCAATTGGGCGTTCCCGTTGCGTGGTGCGTTGTCCATGCGTACCCACCACTTGTGCACGGCGTGCTCCCAGACCAGCTCGAGAGCTCCGTGGGCGGGGTTCCCGCCAACGCTAGGAGAAAAGCTGCATCTGTGCTTTCACTCTGAGCCTCTGTAAATACTAGTACGCAGCCGAGGAGCGCAACCAGTCGGAGGAGTGTGGAACAGTGGGCAACATGGACAGACCGTCTCCTGCTGGGCCACGACCTGGTCCGGGAAGGTTGACTGAGAGGCTCCTCGAATGCCTCACACATCCTCCGCTTCAAAGCGTATCGAGTCATAGCTGCATACCCCGTGCTAGCAAGCCCCGTGCCTGACAAAATGTCCCAGTGTCTCGACAGGCAACACAGGGGACGCGAACCACGGTCGCCTTGAAGGTAGCTCGCTCATATATGTACTTTAATAGAAAACATCTGACTGTCTAGGGGTATAGGTAGGAGTGCCCTTCCAGTGTCCTCCGATGCAGCTTCTAAAAGAGCAAAGTCAACAACGATGCGGGTCTTCTGATATGCGTGTATAAGTAGAGTTGATGGCGTCGTCCTCATGTATCACTCAGAGCTTTCGCCGGTCCGACTCGGATGTGCTGCGTGTAGTGCTGCCGTATAGCTATACAGTTACACTGTGACAGCCAAACCGTTTAGGCGCAGTGGCGATGAATCAATGCAGTAATCCTCAACAGACCATAGGTGTGCATGCCTACAGTTGCACTTGGCAATGCGTTGGCCGCCAACCAAACGAAGTCGGACAGCCGCCTCCCTTGTGCCGGGTTGTGTCGTTTTACCTGCCCCCTTCCCATGCTGATTGTGAAGCCCTTGCATCTTGCACCTTGGGCCTTGCCCTTAGATGCCGCAGCAATCTGTACATGTGCGTCGCCTTCCTTCCCTGAGTGCAGATGCAGGAGGCCAGGAGCCTGTGCCGGAGCAGACAGGAATGTGTTCCCTGAAGCCGCCCGAACTGGAAAGTGCTTGTTGCACTGGTGCTGAGCCGTCACAGGAAACACGGGAAACACGCTACTGCGCAGCGTATAATCATCCCCAAAATCCGGGCGCCTAGAGCCTGACAAGCAGCTGCACTTTGCTGCATCTCAGTATCAGCGTAGGAAGGCCCCAGTGCAGGCCGTAATCAGGATAGGCTATGCAGCAGGTGTGCGCGCAACGTTGTGTTGAAACCGCAGCAGCAGCAGCCACCGGTCAAGGCAGAGGAATCTTAAGAACCATCGGCAGTAAAAGAGTATTCTGGGCTGGGAAGGACCCAGATAGCCCCGGCAACATTCACGCTAGGGAAGGGGCCCAACGTACACGCAGGTACACGCCCCGCCACCCCGTGCCGCCACCCCCATTACTTGTCAGGTTGCAATACGGTACACTGCAGATTGTTTACAAGACCTCCGGGAACACAATAAAACCCACAGGCCACGGTTCCACAGGTAGGAACTTCATTCGTTGTACGGCAAGGGGTCCGCTGCCGTCCTGGTAGGCTACAAGCCTTGTTCGTACATCTCGCGGTACTGCAACCCACATCCTGGGAACTGGAGGAACGGGCATACCTGGGAACACCTGCGCTTCTGGTATGCTGTGGGACCGTCGACATAGCAACGGGTCACACACTGGTCCATGCCAGATATGAGCCCTTGGGCGTGCATGCCCTACCTCATATGCACATCGTTCATTCTGTCATCTTGCTTGGCACCAAGCAACTATAGCATGCGGTATGTTGCCCGTCCTATGGATTTGGCACACGCACTTTGGCCTCAGCCCGTGTGTCAGCAGCTCAGTCCGTCAACCAGCCGGACGGGCGGCAGGAGAGAGCTGAGGGCTTCCCTTGCCAGCCGAGCAGCGCCGACACCTGAGGGCCAGAGGAAGAGCACACCCAGGGGCAGGCGTCTTTGTCAGCCTACAGGAACTAAACATATGAGTAGTAAAGAAGCACTGCACCTTCATCCATGACGCTCGAGGCGGCTCCCCACCACCAGCTTTTGCAGGTCGTGGCCGGCCCCCATTGAGTCAAGTATATCGCAACAAGCATGGTTGCTGCGCCAGTGCGCACGGAGGCCGGGCCAACATGGCAGCGCCTTCTCAGCGCCGCCGTGATGCTTTGAAAGCCCTCTCATCCCCATACCTACCGGCGGACCAGCCTGCTGCCGCTGCTGCCGCTGGCCCAGCAGTTGCCAGCGCCCTGCCGTCGTACTTGATGTTGCGCGCCCCGTCCAGCATGGCGGAGTAGTCGGCTGCCAGCTTGGGCAGGATCATGGGCAGGCCACCGGTACTGCGCATGGGGGCGCACAAAGGCACAGAAATTGACCCGGGAGCCAGGCTGAGTAGCATGAACATGAGCAGCAGGGAGGACTAGGGCACAAGCATCAGCAGTAGCGTAGGGCCGCAACGGGGTGGCCCAGCAAGGGCATTCACTGCAAGCCGCGCCGACAAGCAAATTCTGTAATGGATGGGAACCGCAAGGCCTGGCAATCCACCGTCAGGTAGTCATGTACGGCTGTTACGTACATAGGCGGCGCGTTCTTGGCGCCGGAGGCAAGGGACGCCGCCGCCAGCTGCGCTGCTGCCGCTGCCGCCATGGGGTCCAACGCATCCAGGTTGGCCTGGCAGGGTAACCGGCAGCACACGTGCGGGCTCAAGTCAGTTGCGGTGACTGGTAGGGCGCTAGTTCCACCACGCGAAACCACGCACTGTGCTGAACATGTTCCATGGTTGCTGTTGACCAGCGTGCTGCTGCCAGGTGCCTGAGGCCCCTGCGGGGCTCAGGATGGATACCAGCACATGTCCTGTGCGCGCCCACCTTCCGCATGGTCTTGGCGTTGATCTGCTCCTGGTTCTGCTGCTGATACACGCGAACCTGCCGCTCCGTGCGTTCCAGGTCCACGTTGTTCGTCAACCGCCATACTGTGGGGGGCAGGTGTAGCGGCAGGCACGATACTTGCCAGGTACCCAAAAAAGGCATTCCACGTGGGGCTCGTACGCTTACGGGGTACGTAGCCACTCAAATCATTGTCTCCGTGGCTTACAAGGTGCCAGGCGGGTGAGGAGCATCCGGTTGCGCCAGGTCGTCCGTCCGAGCAGGCCCCCGTGCACACAAGTGGCTAGCGCGGCACAGCAAATGGGAACTCTCCCACCACTACCATTCATGCCGCTTACCGATGTCCTCAACCTCCTCTAGGTAGTCATCAAACGACTCCTTTAAGTCAAAGTCCTCCCGCTCTTTATTGTAGCTGCAAGGCGTTATGGCGCACATCCAAGGTGGTGTGGCGGTATGGGTTAGCAACACACAAAAGGCAGGCATGCGGTTTGGCCGCTGCAAGGACCTGGTGAGTGCCCTTCAAAGCTGCCATGCGCCTGCTACTTGATGAGGAAGAAGCCTCAAGCTCCATGGGTCGGTTCATACTCACATAGCTAGAATGCGCTTGCGGACCTTCAGCTCCTTCTCCAGGTCGTAGTCCATCCTGATACGGGCACGCGTGTGCCCAGCGCCAGGCCACGGGCCAAGCGGCCAACACCAGGTTCAGCAGCTTCACTATGAATGGACAGCAAGTCCCACCATGGGAGCAGTTGCTCTGCGGCGACCTCGGGCTGCTTGAGCAAAGGTGCCTCCTGAAGTCCCTATGCAGGGGTGTGGCGTGACAGCCTAAGGCGACCGAGAGAAGGAAACGCTGCAGAGGCAGCGGTCCGCTTTCACTGCTGCTATGTCTGCTACATCCGAAGGAGATGCAGAGGTACGCGGTGTGCTCATATGCACCAAGCAGCGGTCATGGTGCTGTGCAGAGGGGTTCTGCAGGTGTGGGGGGAGAGGTCTGAACGCCGCAATGAACTGTATGCTCGGTATAGAGGTAATAATTTACGCTGCAACACCAAACGGACAAGCGGCATGGCGATGGCGACCAACAGTCTGGGTACGACGTGTGTTGCGTTCCCTGCGTACCTTCAGGCTGGCAGGCTTTAGCATAAGCTCAAAGATCACGACATTTGAACGCCTAGGTAGTGCCGCAGGTGCCATACAAGCCAGTTTGCCGGTCGTTCCTTTCGAGCAAACTTTGCCAAAATGGCCCTGTCGTCTGCAGCTAACGCGCTTAGGTCCACGGTGCTGAAGCACCTCCGTGTTAACGTTACCGGGATTCAGCAAAATGCTCTTCCCACGTTCACTAACATCATCACTCGCGGCTTTGGCGGTGGCTTCCTGGACAAGGACCAAGTGACGGAGCGCGTGCTCCATGTGACCAAGCACTTTGAGAAGATTGATGCTGCCAAGGTAAAGCAAACGCTGTTGGGGCTGAGTGCCGTGGCGGCATCTCGGTGCGCGAACACTGGGGCGTGACGGTATTGCCTATGCCCCGATGGCTCATGCATGGCTGATGCTGGGTACGGTTTGCATATGTAGGTCACTCCCGGCGCCAGCTTTGAGAAGGACCTCGGCCTGGACAGCCTGGACGTGGTGGAGCTGGTCATGGCCCTGGAGGAGGAGTTCGGCCTGGAGATTCCAGACGCGGAAGCCGATAAGATTTCCTCCGTTGGCGACGCAATCAACTACATTGCGTCCAACCCCATGGCGAAGTGAGCAGCAGCTGTGTTGCTGGGGACGATTGCCGGGTGACACCAGGCACGCAGCGTGTCGTGACACGGCACGCTGTGCCTCGCCTACAGCTTACTGCGTGCGGGTTAGAGTAGTTGTTTCTTTGTATTGTTTGACTGGAGAAGGTGTTGTGGGCAAGGGCGCTGAAGGCTTGTTGTAGTGCACAGAGCCTTTGGGGAGCCCGGGTGCTGGGGGTGCGCTAAGTTGGCAGCTGCACCCGTGCAGTGGCCAGGATGTCTAGGCCAGGCAACACCGGGTATGCATAGGAGTGCTATCGCATGGATAGTCTTTCGTCTGGTGGAGGCGCAGAGGGACGAGTCTGACAGCAGGGGACTGAGCCATTCCTGTGCACGTCCTGTCGACAGGGGGCACGACCCAGACGGTGTCACTTCCACACACACTGTTATGACCCTCCTGGATTCCGGCCGGCCGACGCTTGAGTATGTCGTAGTGCAGTGCCGTGGGATGGCACCATCGTCGTCGTTTCTTGCCTTCCTGTGCTGACTTCATGTCGATGTGGGGACGGTTGGGCGTAACGGTTCGGGCAGTGTAACTGTCGCCGTAACGCAAGCTTGTCTCAATCTTCTCCGCGTAACGCTTGTACTCGGGTATTCGCACGTCTTTTTGCAGTGAAGCTCGTTGCACATAGCAGATGGCCAGGCAAAGCCCTCCTGAGTTGGTCATCTGCCCCAAAAGCAGAGCCAGTGGATAGCCTATCCCCCGACATAGCAAAGTCAGTGGCCCTTTGCCAGAGGACAGCAACATGGCAGAAAGCGCGGCCTACGCCACAACGACCGACGTTGCCATTGACAGTTACAGTATAAACTGCTGGAGCGGGCCACGATGCTGCTCAACCAGTTTGATGTACTCCTTCGCACAGCGGACCGATACAGTCGTTCTAGACGAGCCGCTCTACGCAAACTACTTGAAGCTAACAGGCGTCCCGCGCCCTTACCGGGAACAGGTTCGTTGCGCGTGAGCGCGTGTACTGTGGGGTTTCAGCCATAACGCGCATGCAAGTGCAATGCAGACCGCTAAAACATAGTGCGGGATAGGGGGCTTCACGCTTCAGTGTATGCCGTGTCCAGGTAGCGCCCCCGGCAGGAGCACGTGGCACGGCGGTTCCTTTTGCAAAGTAAAAGTGCCCAGCCAGGGCAGCAGCTGCCGACACTGTCCAAACGTGCATGATCTCGAACGCCATTCCCCTTCTATGATATGGGTATGATTACAAACTTGCTTGTTCACCTCCGCCAGGTGCTGGCCGCCCAGGACCCTGACGGTAATGCGGTGGTGCAGAAGCAGCTCCTGGGGCCCCGCGCCCGGCATGCCTTGTACGCCAAGCACATGGCAAAGCACAAAGTTGGGCTGGACAGCACCATCTTCAAGAGGGCAAGCCATGTGGTGGGTCTGCCCAGGGTGTGCCGCAGGCCTCGTGGCAGGTTGGAATGATTTGCAAGCCGGTCTGGTACACATCCGGTACCTGCCACGGCCAACAGGAGATACAGTTTACATAAGGCAGAGCTGTGAAAGGCTGCTTGCCGCGTGGCATGGCGTCCAGGGTGTACCGTATTGCAGAAACTGCACACACCAAAAGATGGCACACCTGCAGCATGACCTACACTACGCACCGGGTTCACCAACGCCAAGTCCCTTGTGCCCGCGCACTGCTCTGAACTGGAAGGGCGGCTACGAGTGCAAACCCGCAGCGCTTGCACACAGGTTGCTCCCCACCTGCGTGCTGCTCGCAGATCCTTGTACGCGAGCCCTACGGTGTGCTGCAGTCCTTCTCGGCGGTGCTGGAGCCCACCCAGCAGGAGCTGGGGTACACGGTACGGCTGAGTTTGTAAGGTCCAGCCCAGAAAGCCGGTAAAGCAGAACCCTTCTCTGACCTGGATCAGCCGAATGGTGTTTGGCCGCAGGCGCTGCTGGAAATCCTGAGCGAGCTGCGGGCCCTGGGGTACGTTTGCCTTAAGGCAGTGTCATTATTGGTGTAGCACCACATCATGACGCACAGGCGAGGTGTTCCAGGTGTACAACACTATGCCTGCCTTACCTTGTGCAGTGATTTCACAGTTGGAAATCATGCCTGCAACATGGTCTGCTTCCCGTACCCCAAGGCGGACGCCCGTCATCGTGGACTCGGACGAGCTGGTGCGGCGGCCGGCGGGCGTGCTGCGCGCCCTGTGCCACGCGCTGGGGCTGCCGGTGAGCACTGAGCAGCTTGGACGATACACGACGTACATAGCAGCGCATCACGAGATTCGTGCCAATGCGCTTGCACCACAGACCGGTTGCATGCATACCCGTATATGATCGTCATGCGCTAACCCGTCGTTGCATATTGCGATGCTGAACTTTGCCACACTTTCCTTTGCCGTACGCTCGCCAGTGGGACCCCTCCATGCTGGGCTGGCCTGCCGGTCCCAAGCCGTACGACGGGCTGTGGGCGGACTGGTGGTACCGCAACACGCACAAGAGCACGGGTGGGCGGATGAGTGGGCGGGATAGTTGGCACGGTGTGGAAAAGATTACGAGTGGTTCCTGGGCTTGCGCTGGTTAATGTACAGAGCCTCTGCGCAGCTGCCACCGCCAGACAGTGTTAGCTTTGGCTTTGTATTCGGCAGCGTTGACTGTGATTGCACGCTCAGGGCGCTGCTAAGCAGCGCGCCCCCACCGGCGCTTGGTATCGTTGTGTACTGTAGCTGCATTAATCAAGGAGGCAGCATCCGCAGCATTTAGCTTCCGTGCGCTCCCGCCTTCTCCGCCTGGCATCCCGGCAGGGTTTGACGTGGAGGTCCGTGACTCGCGCCGCCCCCTGCCGCCCGCCCTCAAGCCCCTACTGGCCGAGTGCTACCCCCTGTACGACATCATCGCACGCCAGGCCGTACGCCCCGTGGACGTTGACGCCCCCGAGGGCCCCGTACCGCGGCCGCTTCCGGCTGCCGTACTGCCGGTGTCATCGGCGGCCGCTGTCGTTGGCGGCGGGGACGCCTCGACTGGCGGTCCCGCGTCCGCAGCAGCCGTGTCGTGCGACGGCACGGCGGGGCACAGCGCGGCGTCGGGAGCAGAGGTGGAAGCGGCGATAGCGAGTGCGGGCGCGCTGGCCGGCAGCATGCGGTGCGCCCCGCCTGGGGACAAGGGCGGCACGCACTGCTACGTGCAGGACCCGCGCAACGACGACGTGCTGGTTGGGATACGCGACGGCGTGACGGGGCGCTTCAGTCTGGTGAGGGGGGCGCAGCTTGGGCTGCAGGGCGCCTGACCAACACGTGCACCGTTGCTACTATGCGTACCTAGATAGGCAGGTAGGCAACGATTGTGGTACAGGTATTGGTGCTGCGGAAGCGCCCAGCCTAGGGTGCCGCTTGAATGTCCTAATACTATTGGACCGTCTGAGGGAGCGATCTGCCTGTGGCGCCATAGGTGTGGCGGCCTCACGCGCGCGTCTCCGTCCTGGACAGCGGCTACATGCTAGGGGACGGCGTGTGGGAGGGCATTCGGCTGCACAACGGTGAGTTTCAGGGATACGGGCTTCAACACTCTGGGCTTCGCAGGCTGCGTGCACCATGTGCACAGCCACCAAGGCGCAGGAAACACTGCGCCAAGTCGCAAACAGCTATTGCGATCCTACAACTGCGCTGAAGCTTTTTCTTGGTTGTTCGGGCTACGGCCGCTTGCCCAGGGACTACAGGCTCATTGCACGCCTATGATCGGACCTTGACTCAATACAACCCAGCGTGCTAGCCGTTGTTAACCATACCGTTGAAGACCTGCACTGGCCCGGCAAGCACGCAGGATTACCGTGCGCTCCAGGCAGGCAAGGCATCATCGTTACCCCTCGCTGCTTGCCGCCGACACGTGCTCGCCAGGTGTGCTGCTGCTGGCGGAGGAGCACCTGGAGCGGCTGTGGGAGGGCGCCATGGCCATCGACATGGACCTGGGCCTGACACGTGCCGCGCTGCAGCAGCTCGTGTACGACACGGTGGATGCAAACGGCATGAGCTCGGGTGCGTGGGCTGCCGCCGTCACGCATAGGTCGCGTCCTGGTCTTTGACTTGTCAGGAGCATAGAGCTGGAGGTCTGGGATGACATGCATCATTACATGCCGGCGTCATGTGCGCCGTGCAGGGTCTGAGGATATGCTGTAGATGCACGTAAGATGCTGTACTAAGAGGCATGTGCCAGTGCCTAACTTGATCATGGTCGTTGGCTCGATTGCTGCTACCTCCTGCTGCTTCGCCTCCCAGGGGTGCACATCCGGCTGATGGTGACGCGAGGCCTCAAGCCCACACCGTACCAGAACCCCAACATCACCATTGGCAAACCCACGATTGTCATCATTCCTGAGTACAAGGTAAGCGTGCAGCTGCACAAGGTCGCAGATACATACCGGTACACAGCATGCAAAACAACATGGCTCCACCTGTTCTTTCGTAAATTTATGGGGACGAATGGGTGCGGCCTGGCCAAGGGTATCCTGTACAGGTCCTGCCGACATCGGACCCTGTGACAAGCAGCTGCAGACTGCGTGAATGCTCTCCCTGCGGGTCCTTACGCCCTTACCTTGTGGTCTTGCAGCAAACCCTGTATTGAAAGGCTGCCCGTGCTCACGCCCCGCTCCTCCACGCACGCGGGTTCAGATCGTACCCCAACCAGTCAAGCAAGCTATGCATTGTGTCTTGGCCCCTCAACCTACAGGAGCCTGCCCCAGGCCCTCCGGAAAAGGGGATCCGGCTATTCACGGTCCACGTCAGGCGGGGTGCACCAGACGTGCAGGTAAGTCATTGAAGGCAGCACCACAGCAGCGTGCCGCGTTACGACTGCGGTTGGGTTGAGTGATGCGACTTGCACATCGCCATGTTATTGGCTGCGGGTTGTCGCATAGGCTTGAATGCTTCAGATGTTAACCGGCAGCGAACGGTACACGCACAGCACCCAGCAACGTCCGCAACATCAACGGTGCACGAATGGTCATTTGTCTAGACGTGCGACACGTGCCCTGTAGTGCATCGTCCACCAGGTGGCTGGTTGCCACGTGGCCCACAGGACCCCGGCTGGAACTCCCACTCGAAGCTCAACTGCATCGCGGCATGCATCCAGGTGCGAGGGCTAGGGCTGCGACACCAGACGGCTTGCAAGGGAGGTTTACTCGCTCAAGGCTACTCCAGGCTGCCACCGTGCCCTATGTCCACCGGCCAAGCTATGAGGTGGTCCTTACCCTGTTGCACAACCCGCTCCGGCTTTTGCCAAGGCCGGCATGCGCCCTTCCGCCCACCACATACCTTACACCCATGCATCGGCGCACTTGAGCCAGACAGCCACGCACTCCGCCTATCCGAAACCGTAACGCCTCCCCGTCCCCCCATCCCTGATAAGCGCCCGTTCCTTGTGACAATTTGACTTCCTTCCCAGCATCCTTTCGGTCAAGCCGGCGCCCTTGCAACCGGCGCCCCTGCAATGTGTAACGTTCCTCCGAAAGTTAATGCCGATCATGCTCCCCTTTATCGCACTCCTACCGCCCCTCCAGGCCAACAAGGCTGGCGTGGACGAGGCCCTGATGCTGGACCCGCAGGGCTTCGTGGCCACGTGCAACTCCACCAACTTCTTCATCGTGCGCAAGTGAGGATAAGAGTCTTGATGGCTGTTAGGAAGCACTCCCCACGGGCAAAGCCGCTCCTTGCGTAGGTGCTCGCTGCTCGGCCGTTGATTGCAGCTGCGGCCCGGCTCACAGGAAGGCCCTTGTGATCATCGCCACAATTAAATTGGGGCCTATTTTCCTGTGTACCCTTCCGTGGCGGTATTTTGCACACGCCTGTGACGGCATCCCATTGGCTGCCGAACCGCCTGACCTGCACGCAGGGGCGAGGTGTGGGCTCCCAGCCCACGGCACCAGCTGCGGGGTATCACGCGCGCGCGGGTGCTGGCGCTGTGCCAGGAGCACGGCATCCCCTGCCGCGAGACCGATTTCTACCTCACGCAGGTGGGGCGAGTGCATTGTCATGTGTCGCATGCCTGTTGCAGCATTTGGCCTCAACCTCACAGGCATCACGTAACGGTACCATGAAAGCATATCCATGCTTATGGAAGCCTCACTTATTGGGCGTACGGCCGTGCAACTGTGTGCGTGTGCAGGTGTACAGCGCGGACGAGGCGTTCGTGACGGGCACCTTCGCGGGGGTGATCCCCGTGGTGGTGGTGGACGGCCGCACCGTGGGCAGCGGCGTGCGGGGCCCGGTGGCGCGGCGGCTGCAGCAGCTGTACCACGTCTTCGTCAACTCGTACACGGAGGGCGGCAGGCGTAGCTTGTGACAGGGGTTGGTTGATTCGGCTCTGCCTCTAGCCTTGCGGGTGACGTACACCTCGGGGACAGGGACGGTCTTGAGGTTGGGAAAGTGAGAGCTGCACGGTAAAGCATGGTTGGCGAGTAGGTACTTGTTGCAGGCTACTTTTCCTTGGGGGCGGTCGGTGGGCTCGTCGTTTTCTCCGATGAGAACGGTAACAGACTTGAGAGGCGAGAGGAGAGGGTATTTCATGGTGGTGCTGTACGTGTTGTTGGTGATGGGTGTTAATCCTTTTGCCAGGATGGTCGTGGCCTGACGCTGGTCCTGTACGTACGGGGAGCGGGGACGGGTGGCACAGGGCAAAGGTGAAGAGCAGCCGCCGAGCGTAATGTCGGCCATGAAATGGTGTGTCACTCGGTGTTGGATTGCGGTGCTCAAATCAAGGTAGGCTTTTGCTGCCGCCCTGCTGACGGTACTTACGGTTCTTCTGGCTCCGCTGGTGCCGGGTCTCTGGTGGGCTGGGTGGTTGATTTCATCCTCCACCTAGTCTGTCATCGTCCTCACCGAAAGAAAGGCGTGTGGTTAAATGAGTCTACTGCTCGGGCGTCGGGCGACACTGCTACTGCTGCATCCGCTGTCCAATTGCGTGTTGTTCGTTTGATAACATTTTAGAGTCGTTAAGAATAATTTTGTTCTCAGTTCGCTTCGCGTGCATTGTAGACCAGGCCCCTAAAACGAACACGAGACTGTCGATCAAAAAGCAAACAACGTGCCAGACTGGATATGTAACTTTGAAGCTAACAATCATGTTTGCATGGTACGAAAATAGTGCGACTGCTATACCAACAACAGCACGAAGAGCGTGGAAAGTTAACGGTAGAATGTAAGCAGGGGACTTGCAGTCAAGCGGGTACCACTCGGCCCAGGTGCTGAGTACAGGGAACGGGGCTGCTGCCAGGTGCAATAAACCCCCCAATATACAAACCGCCAAGGACGCCACGCACATCACCGCGTAGCTCTTGACGTGTACTAGCGGCCTGTGTGTGTCAAACCCTTGGCGGTTTGTATATGACCTGCCGTACAGCGGTTGCCGTACAAGGGGTCTGAGTGCCTAGATGGGGACCGTCTGCCCACAGAAAGGCTACATTGCCGCCTTCTAATACATAAACATACTATATATAGGTCAGTTGTGCAAAAATCCGGGTGAAAAAGGTTGCGGGGCACTTGCTGTGGGGTAGGTTTGGACTGACCCACGGTTGGGCCCAAGTACCAACTGACCGCTTTTGGCTGAAGCGGCCACCAGGGCCCCCCATATTCGCAGGGAAGTTGGTCCAGCATATAAGTATGTTATTACAACATGTTCCTGGTGTCTATCGGGCTGGTTGGCTGGAGTTTCTACAGGCCGGGTTTCGCGCCATGCTGTCGGGCGACTCCCTTCGTTTCGCTTCAGTGGGGTTCCGATGTGCGCGCGATCTCCCTTAATTGCACTATAATAGTAAATGATGAGTCTCCCACAACGTGCCATCGTTGCTGGCACCCCGGAGCGAGACATGCACGCACATGCCACAGCTTTAGAGCACCGGTGGTGCGATAGAGGGCCCCAGAGAGCCGCGACAGTGACGGCTTATGATATATAAAGTTAGTGGGCGCCGGGCGGAGCCGTCTCTTGCATGACAACGTTGCCAAGGTGCGGGAAGAGCTTGGCAAGAAGGTGTTAGTGCACTGCGCCGGCGGCCCAGGCGCAGCCATCCTCCGGGAGGACGACCCCCGCGACATTCCAGACTCCTTCCCCGCCAGCATGCCCTTTGCGTGGGGCGGGCAGCGCCCCATGGGCTTGTCCCTCGCGCTCTTCTACCGCCACCTGGCCGCCAAGGCCCCACGAGAGCAGTTCAACGGCAACCCCCACCTCATGGTCCGCATGGCCGACGTGTCGGTCAAGCAGGACGTCCGTGCTTCCACGGGCATCACCGCGCGTGTAGCGCCCCAGGTGGTGCAGGAGGCGGGGACACTGCCAAAGGACTTTGCCAAGCAGCTGGCGGAGGTGCTGTCGCTGCGGGTTAACGACCCCAAGCGGCGGCAGGTCCTGGACCGGGCG
>VFQN01001135.1_pt1 | contig 46314 bp, 35 predicted proteins | sample 3512371 | NCBI WGS metagenome assembly VFQN01 (sample SAMN10412370, study PRJNA504923) | tailings metagenome | isolation source: Replicate 2 from Balatoc abandoned mine | place: Philippines: Itogon, Benguet | collected 2017-08-28
TGGGAGGATATGAAGCGCCTCCATTATCTGCAGTGTTTGGGGGAACGTTGCTGATTAGTGCATTAGCTATTCATAGGTAAGAAGACCCTATTTCAAAATGAATATGGATAATATTTGTATTTATAACATTGGGTCTTTTAATTAGTTTTGTTGCGTTGCGAGAAGAAAAGTCCCGCCGAATGTCGGAAACAGTGAATCTGATGGCAAAGGATTTAGAACAAGATGATGTGCCATTGTAATAGTAGTTTGATTAGTTTTTATTCTTTTTCTGTCTTTTGTCTGTGTTCATATCTTCCTCTTCGTCTACTTGAGTAGCAGTTTGTTTTTTCGATAGTAGTAATCGTTAGAAACGGTTTTGGATAGTTTAGAATCGCAATAGTAATCATTAAGACAGCCTTATCTTTTCAATTAGTTGAAGATATTATTTCAAATAGTTGTAGCACATTAAATACAAATTTCTAACATTGAATCATTTCTGATTTATACTTCTTTCACAAGAACTTTCTGTTGCTTCGAGCAGTTGACAAATTTTCTTGAGATTGGTAGTTGCTAGCAGTATTGTAAGAAGCAGTTGCAGTGATTTTATCAGCAGTATCTTCCAGCTCAACTTTATTCGACACACTCATAAAATTACCGCGTCTCTTCGGCTTCGCTGATTCTAACTGAGCCTTCATCTGCTGTTCCATCATTGTCTGTTGATACTTTGCTAAAGCAACTCCAAGACCAACACCTATTCCACAGATAGAATAAGAAATACAGGATGTTATTGACCTTCCCTTACCTAAACCAACGCCGAAGGACATCCACTGCACTGATTGCTGTGCAGTATCAGCTTCACCTGTTCGAACCGCATTAATTCTTCGATCTAATAAAATTTTAATCATTGGTGCATTTGTTCGATCACCAGGTTTTAAATCATTCAGATCACATATTTCAGGATCAGCATTAAACTTTAACAATAACTTCACAGTATCAATATCATTATTAGAACAAGCGAGATGTAAAGGAGCATTCCCTCGATAATCTTGTAAATTATTATTAGCACCAGAATTCATTAATAATTCCATTGCTGAACGTTTTCCTTTATCAGCAGCATAATGTAAAGGTGAATTACCAAAGATATCTTGAACATTAACTTCAGCACCAAGTTGTAATAGAAAGTTCATTAAACCTAAATCACCACGTGAACTTGCAACATGTAAAGGTACATTACCATTATCACGTTCTTTCATATTGATTACATAAGGGAAACGACTAACATATGCTCGAAACTCATCAAGATTTCCTTCAATTAAGAATTCCATAGCAATATTCGCATCACCTGTTTCTTTTTTCTCATGGACGAAGTTGTAAGCCCGACCATTTGGATTTCCTAGATTTTTCATCGGTGAAAGGAAAAGGAGATTCGAGAAAAGAAACTCTTTTTCTTTCGATCTATGAACAACGGAGGAGAAAGTGTAACGGAACGTAATCTAGGCATCTGCAAATCTGTGAATCTGCGAACATGTTTGGAAATCAAAAGAGAAAAGAGATGAGTGAGATTATTACAATTATCACCCAAAAGCCTCAATGGCAAACGAAGATTCATGATGCAAAAATCGTCTCCAAGTGGAAAAACGAACTTCGAGCACAGGAAATCTCTGGTACTGTCTTAGACAAAGCAATGGAATTATTGAAGAAATCGCAAGTTGAGAACTATTACGGTGATATTTATAAATGGCATATCGAGGTTGGTGCTGCTCCGAGTATTTGGAGAGGATGTCAGCGTTGTAACTGCATGATATGTTCAGAGCAGGAGTATCTTCTTCGAGAGCGCAATCATTATGATGAGAATGATGAAGAATATCGTGATGTTCAAAACACATTAAAAATGTTTTCCAAAATTAAATGTAAATGTCAAAATCTTTGGGTTGAAGATAATTTAAAATTTCTTCGTGATAATCTTTATTTTCAAATGAATTTAGTGAAATTGGATTTAAAACAACGCTTCGTAACTCATGTAGCTGATTTTGAGGCTCGAAAGACAGAAAAGGACTATCATCCAGGCTCAAACGATCAGATGTTAGACATCATTCATCCTGCACTCTACTGCTTTGTGAAGGGAGTAACGCCAGTAGTCGGTGACGGAGAAGAATTAATGGAGAATACTTCCCTGTTTCAATGGATTCCATCAGATTTCACAGTGATTCGAGATCCGACAACAAATGAGCCAATCCGCACGGAGATTGCCTCTTATATCAACAATCTTGACAAAACCGATCCTCGCAACGCAGACTTGTACCAAGACATCTCAGAAATATTCACGACAATGGTGCCAGGGTTTGAGAAAGTGTTGAATAAGTTGCAGAAGGACGATCGCATTAATGCTCTGAAAAAACAAACCCTTTATGGCTTTGATGACTATGGCTTTGAAGATGAACAGGATGAAGAAACTGCTTTATCCCCACCCCGTCAAGACATTCAACTCAAAGACTGTCAGGTGATTGTGAAGATTGCTTCTGCTCAAGTGAATTCTGATAAGCCAGAGTTCTCAGAAGGATCATGGCATTTAGAAGGAGTAGATTCTGAAAAGATAATTGCAACAGGCATTTATTATTATGATATGAAGGATATAGAGAAATCATATCTTCGTTTTCGAACAACATTAGCTCAGGATATGGAAGGTCTTTCTTATCCACAAGATTGTCCTGAATTTGTTCGATTACATTATGGTTTAAGAAATTTTTGTCGGAAGAAAATGATAATGGCATTGATACTCTGATTAAACTTGGTCGTATTCCAACAAAAGAAAATTTGTGTTTATTCTTTCCAAATTTCCTTCAACATCGTGTATCTCCGCTATTTCTTAAGGATGGTGCAACAGAAGGTCATCGTAGTATTTTAGTCTTCTTTTTAATTAACCCCTTTGAGAAAGTTATTTCAACTACTCATATTCCTACACCACAACAAGAAACAATGTCATTAGCGAATGCTAAGTTATATCGTGAGTTATTAATGTTTGAGAGAAAGTATGAATATTCAGAACAGAATAACTTCCATCAACGAGGTATTTCATTATGTGAACATTAAAGGAAACAAAATATACATGTTCTCCCCGAAATCGAAGTCTTTTGCAACACTCGATTAAGATATTTTTATTTTTTCCTTGGTTCTCTGTTTTGTGCTTTTTCCACTCACTGACTCCTATAGCTATACCTATGATGTCTCTTTTAGGTAGTTTTATTAGGTATGTTATCGTAATTTTTATGATTTTATAGTTTTAGTGAATTTAAGTGAAAGTTTAATTTGTGAAAACTTTGCCATACCTCTTTGTCTATTAGTTTACTTCGTCATATATCGTGGTTTATTGTTTGAGAGAAAGTATGAATACCTTGAACAAAATAAGTTCAATCGTGAGTGGTAGAGAGTTGTTATGTATCTTTAGAACAGAATAAATGTTTGAAAGAAGTTTGCGGAAACCGTTTACCAAATAGACATCTAGACAAATAGACAATTAGCCATCTGACTGTTACAAAAGATATTGGAAGAAGTAATAAGTAACTAAATTAAAAGAATGTTTGGAGGGAGATTGGGCTTTAATTTTAGCGGGAAAAGGGATTTGAAAGAAGAAGATGAAGAAGACGAAGTTGAGGAAGAAGATTATGAAAATGAAGGAACTTCTGAGGAAGAAGAAGATCGAGTAGAAGAAGATATTGATGCTTTCCTCATTCCTAGTGATAATGAAAAGAAAGCAGTTCTTGCTGCATTTGATACTATGAGAAAAGAGTCATTATTCTGTGATATTTCCTTTGTTTGTCAGGGTGTTTTATTCCGGGCGCATCGGGTGATCGTTAGTTCATGGAGTCGGTGGCTTCGTGCCTTTTTGAGTGAATCACCCGAAGAAGAAGTTCTATCCCTGGATATATTTGAACCTCTTGCTTTTCGAGCTGTTTTAGATTATATGTATGGTGTGGCGTTGGAGATTTCTGTCAAGGTATGTTCACTCTACACTATATTCACCTCGACCGAACCTCGTATACATTGTATTGTAGAATGCAGAAAGTATCATCAAGGTTGTCCGCCGATTAGAACTTCAGAAATTAGAGCAACAATGCTGGAGATATTTAATAACTGCATTAGACTCGGATTCAAATGCAGAATTTCTGCATGATTTGGCGGATCGCTATGATTGTCCTCCTCTAAAGCTAGCTGCATGGAAAATCTTAAAAGAAAGAATTCCAGATATCGAATCCTTTCCGAATCAGCGCAAAAAGAAAGGAGGAAAATTTGAGGAATCGAAAAAGACATTTGCTGCGACTGGTTTGACTGGTCCAGCTGACCCTGCCTTCCGCAATGCTCGTGTTAGCTACGGCTCTCGATTCACTCGACTTGCCGAGCAAGAACAGTATCAAGACCGATACAACATGCCCAGTGTCTTTAATGATAATGACCCTGCTGAAGAAGAGTATGAGGAGGAAGATGAAGAACAAGACGATGGCGAAGAAGAAAGTAAAGCTAATACAAAAAGTAAAAGATTGGAAGAGTTGGAAGAATCTGCAAGTGCCACAGAAGTAATTAATGCATGGGCACTTCGACTCAAAGGTAGGTTTATTTTCGCCTTTATATTGATATTTTTGTTAACGATTTGATGACAGAGGTTTATGCTAAGTGTGCAACAGCAGGGACAACAGATAATGAAGAAGCACATCAACTCAAGCTACATGAGGAAACTCCGAATGTCAAGTTAAAACGTACACCGAGAAAAAGAGCAAGTAATGCTGATCGTAGTGCTTTGCTTGGAGAGATTGGTGATGTTGATAATCAGTCAGAAGCTACTATCGGTCATGCGAAAGGGAAAACAACAGAACATGCTAAACCCAACGAAAATAATCTAAGATACCCACAGACAGCAAATGGGATTGATTGGGAAGAAGTACTTACGAACTTCTATAGTATTATGAATATGCCAGCCAAGATCAATGGAATTAGTACAATTTTAAAGACGTGGATTGGGAAAGAAGATGAAATGTTGCATAGCTTAGTGGAAAAATATGAGAAAACCATCCCAAAGAAATTAATGAAATATCTTCAACATATTTTATTACTAAGTGAAACTCGAACTGATTCATCATTTCGTAAACCTTTAGGTAAGAAGCGTGCAGATATATAGACTCAACTGAATGACTGCATGCATGCTTGGTAAATTAATGAAATCCGCATTTATTCTCTCATTTTTACTCTGTTTTTCCTCGAAATTGTTCGGAATTCCTTAAAATCTCAATAATTGACACATCCTCCTCACCATTCTTTATTACTTGAAACCTATTATTGACGGTTGAAATGGCACCTAAGCGGAAAGAGTTAAAGCTCCAATCAGTATGGGATGAGACCTTGGTATCTCCTGTTTTGACCCAGGCAAAGCATCGAACAAAGCTCTGGCGACACTTGATCAACTCTTTTTCTGCGGACAGTCGTTTAAAGAAGAAGTCACAACATTTATCGGAATTACCTTATCAAGAATGGTGCTTTCCTAAAGTCTCCATTGATAAAATTCAATCTGATTTCCATATCTACACAACAACCATCTCTGAAAGAAGCGAATCATCCCGTGGAGATACAACGAAACTTCTCGTTCGTTTACAGGATGGTCATCAGGTTGAAACTGTCATTATGAGACATAGAGGACATGCTACTGTTTGTATTTCATCTCAAATTGGATGTCAAATGGGTTGCAAGTAAGTCTTATTGTCTTTATCTGTCTGCTACTGGACTAATAACAATTCATAGATTTTGTGCTACTGGTACGATGGGTATTATTGGTGATTTAACAAGTGGAGAGATTATTGAGCAATTGGTTCATGCGAATTCGATTACTCGAATTCGTAATGTTGTCTTTATGGGTATGGGAGAACCACTGTAAGTATTTACTAGACGCGATACTCTTTGCCTCACTAATTCCATGGCGTCCTGAAATAGTAATAACTATGAGAATGTGAAACGCGCTGTCAGCTTCATGATTGATACCAAGCTCTTTGCACTTTGTAAGTTTCCTCCAAAACTACTTTCCTTTAGTAACATCTCATCTCCTTCATCTAATAGCTCCACGACATGTCACAGTTTCCACAGTAGGAGTATTAAAGAATATGTACCGTCTAAGTGATGAACTCCCAGCGGTTAATTTAGCATTTTCTTTGCATGCACCGAATCAACAAGTTCGTTTGAAGATTGTTCCGGCAGCGAAGGCCCATCCCTTAGAAAAGCTAATGGAAGCTATTGACTATCACATTCAACATAACAACGATCAGTTCAGCACAGCAGCGGCTGCTACTGCTGCTGCTCAAGCAAAGAAGAAATCCACTAAAGCTGCTAGTTCGAAATCCAAAGATACTGAGGAAGAGGAAGGCAACGATGTTACCACCGGTGAAGAAGATGAAGTAGAAGAAGGAGAAGAAGAAATTGATTTAAATACACGTTATTGGAAGAAATCCAATAAATTAACTGGTGTTATGATTGAATATATTTTAATTAAAGATATTAATGATCGTGATGAACATGCACATGAATTAGCTCAATTACTTTATCCTCGTCGTGAACATATTCTATTAAATTTAATTCCTTATAATCCAACTGAAGTTGCTGAAGATTATTTCCCACCTGATCATGAACAAGTTTTAAATTTCTCGAAGATCTGTATGTCAAAACCGTACGAGATTCATACAAGAATTCGTCAAGAGAAAGGACAGGATATTGCTGGTGCTTGTGGTCAGTTAGCCTTAGTACGTGCGGGTCAACAACAACCAGATGATCACTCACATGATCATAATTCAGGAAAGAAGAAGATCGATGAAACATTAGCAATGGAAGATATTGGATTAACGAAGAAAACATCACCAAGTAAAGCTGTTAATTTTACTGATCCGATCGTCACATCGACCAATGAGATTAACTTGAATAAGAACAAGAGCAATAACCGGAATGAGATATGTCGTACTCTTTTCTTCGTGAATCTGGCAATACCCATTATATTGTCAGTCGCGTCTCACTTCACCTCCGCTCATTGAGGAGGAGGTATTAAGGAAGGTCGAAATTTCAATGAACGATGCCATTATTTTACATAGATACACTACAAATAGAATACATACAATTAACTATATAACGCCATTGCCATCAATGTAATGTGTATGCACTGATAACAATAACAATAAACCTATCAGAACTATGCCATTCTAATCTGTCTTAAACTTGCAAAGGTGTTGAACAATCGGAATAACGACATCTGCTGTCGACTGAACAACAATACTGGCAGGATAAACAGCTGATCCCCATTCAGGGTGAAGTAATATCTTACAACATCCAGCGTTCATAATCCTATGAGAGAAGGGATTACTAAAGGAGCTCTAGAACGGGATCACCGGCTTACTGATAGTTATGAAGGGATTGAGCTGCCTGGACTTCACTGAAAATTTGATTACTATCTGTTGTTCTAGCCTATTAAAGCATCGGTTAGGCAAGGGGGGAGGGGAGGGGTTAGGCAAGGGACTAACAGGCAATCCTGAACAAGGATCAAAGAAATCAGCGAACACTCCTCGGCTCTGAAAGATATCGCATAAAGCACTTCCTAAACTAACAAACTATTCCAAATAAGTTTTATTCATACAGTTTTCAAAAGGATTGGAGGAGAGCACTCACATTTTCTAGAAGTCGGTCCTTCTCTTGATCAACTTCTACGTCATATTTCGCAAGTTCTACATTAGCTGGTTGCATAGTTGAGATAATGACCGTATTTAACTTCTTAAAAGAAGCATTTGGAAAGATCATATTTAACTCATTTAAGACTGACGCGGAAGCAATGGAATGCACAGAGAGTTGGATAGAAGGTTCAAAGGCAATTGATGCTTTATTTTCTTTCTCAGGTAATACCATCTCTGTCACGAAGAGAGGACCTAATTCAAGAACACAACCCTTCATCTTTATCCTAATGGAACAAACGAAGCGAAGATAGAATAGAATGGCGTGGAATGAAGTAAATCTTCCCACAAAGAGTCGACTCATTCATTCTCCACACAACCTAAATTTGTGCATCTATGACCTAGGAATCTGTGAATCTAGGATGAAGTGAACGTTTCAAGAATTAATAATCAGCGATAAAGAGGAGACTAGGCAGATCGATAGATCATGAGTCTGAATCGTTTCACAGACGAAAGTGGAAAAGCCTTAAGGGCGGACTATTTTCCAGTTCGTTTAGATCGAAGGATACCGACGCCGGCAGGTTATTCAACCGAAAGGCATCGGCGAAGTCGTTCACCACAGCCTCGCCTATCTTCCTCAAGGCGTGTTCGCTCAGCTTCTCACAAAATTCAAACCCCACCAACCTACATGATTGTTGATTATAACGAAGAAAGTCGAAGATTACTCCCAAGTCACTTCAATAAATCGAATAACTCTCCAGGCTCTCCAACCTCTCATCGCGTCTTCACAAACGACACTACTGATGGAAGTCTTCGAGCCTTAACTCCAAAACTCAAAAGAATGCCTTCAAAACCAAAGTTTTTACCACAAGCATTAAAGACTTCCTTCGTCTTAAAGCAAAAAGTTGCTGTAGAACCAGACGTCAGCACACAACTTTTCAATAGAAATGATGTCGAAACACAAACTATCATAAATCTTCAGAGATTGGATTTGCAAGGTGTTCGAGATTATCAAACTTGGCAGAACGAGGTCACTGAACCTTTTCTGAAGGTAAAATATGTCACTCTGATGATGATGCAATAGATCTCTCACATTTGTTGTTTGTTTGTAGGAATTAAGGAAAGCGATTAAGACAAATAAGCCTGCTTGTCTTGAAGACTATATTATTGCGTACTGTGAGGCAAAGAAAAGTGGTCAAACTCCTCCAGAGACTGTATACAACCTCAACTCTTCTTCCACTGCATCATCAATGGAACAATTGTAAATACAATATTTAGCATTAGTTATTTAGAGTTTATTATCCCCCAATTTATTATTTTATATTCTATCTCGTTTTTTTCCCTCTAGCTTTCTCTTTTCCTTTTGTTTCTTCGTTCTTTCTATAGTTGATCTGCATGGTGTAATATATAATTGACAACTCTTAGCTTGACCACACATATTTCAACTCTGGGAACATTTCTTAACTTGCCGAACTTTAGGTTGGACTCACGCAAGGAATCCGTCGTATATTGTATATCGATTGGGTTGATGGTCAGGACCTGTGAGGTTGTAGTGTTTTGAGAGGAAGGGAAGTAGCTTCCTAGACGGGCGATCGTAGGCGATTTTATTCGGTAGAATACTTTCAACCTAACATACAGGGGCTCATCATTTATTTTGATATGAAAATTAAGTAACTGACCTGTAGAAATGATTCAAATAGTTGTTTCCCGATTCCATGACGCTGATAACTTTCAAGCACATAAAAATCTAACAGAGATAAGGCGTTTTCGTATTGCTTGACAGATCCATTCTTTAAATAAAAGTAAAGATTTCTAAATCCATATTTCAGATATCCAACGATTCGATTGGTTGTGTGGTCAATAAAAATGAGGATTGTCTGTGCATCACTTTGAAGTAGCTTCTCGTAGGTTGTAATAGGTCCTTTGAGCTCTTGAGCCTAAATCCAAATAATTAGTCACAATTTCACAATATTATCTTTAAAGATCTTACTATTCCTGAGAGTGTTCCCAGTTCATCGAGCTGTTCTCTAAAACCTTCTGACGAAATGAATTCCCTGAAAGCGTTATCACCCGAAGGTTGCAGAAGCTCTAATTCAAGATTCAGTTGTAATATCTCCTATTCATTAACTTCAACTTACCCAGCTGGCCACTAATCACCTTCAGCTTGAGAATCATAGCAAAGTTAACTTGACTGTTGTTTTATTGTAAATTTTGAAATAAATCGATGTAACCGTCTAACAATACGATGCCGTACAGTTTTCTCGTAATTTTCTTCAATTCACAGACTGCAATCTGCAATCCTCCAATAACCACCAAAACCTGAACAATGAGCTTGCTTTTGGTCTCGATCTTTGCTCTCATTCTCTCTGCCCTTGGGGAGGAAGTTGTTCGGGAATCAGTTATTCCAGTAATTGATATAGGAGCCTTAAAATCTGCAAGAGAGAATGAGTTTTGTGAAGATGCCAAACATGTTGCTGATCAAATAAACCACGCAAGTCAGAATGTTGGATTCTTTTACATTTCCAATCATGGTGTTTCTGAAGATTTTATTAACTCTTTGATTGATACCTCGAAGGCCTTTTTCCATCTCCCAACAGAGGCAAAGTATCGCATCGCCATGACTTCAGGAGGAAAGGCTTGGCGTGGATACTTTGGTGTTGGCGATGAAGTAACGAGTGGTATTCCTGATCAAAAGGAAGGCATTTATTTTGGAACAGAGTTATCCAATAATGACCCTCGACCGATGCATGGAGCGAATCTTTGGCCTGAAGGAGAACTAGGTCAAGCGATGCAGGAACAAGTACTAACCTACATGAATGAAATGAAACAATTAGGAAGATTATTAATGAAATCAATCTCTTGTTCGTTAGGCATAACGGAAGATTATTTCTTGAAGCAGTTTGACTCCCCAACAGAGCTCTTCCGTATCTTCCATTATCCCCCACATAACCCTGATAAATTCTCTAGTCAGTCGATGGGAGTTGGTGAACATACTGATTATGGTTATCTAACGATTCTCAAGCAAGATCCGTCTGGTGGATTACAAGTTCGAAGTTTGCGTAACGCCAGTGAGTGGATTGAAGCACCACCCATTGCAGGAACATTTGTTGTCAATCTAGGTGATGCACTTGAGCATAATACCCAAGGATTATACCGTGCTACACCTCATCGTGTCCTTCAACGAGTAAATGCGGTGGACGGAAGAATCTCCATGCCTTATTTCTTTGATCCATCCTTTGATTCTGAGATGAGATCGATGGTTCCATATTTCAAGAGCGATGTTCAATTACCAACAACAGCCACAGAACAACGAGTTGCTGCGAGATGGGATAAATTAGATCCTACTTTATTCCATGGCACTTATGGGAATTATCTTTTAAAGAAAGTTTCAAAGGCATTCCCTGATCTCTTTCAACAGCAACTGAAAGATCTTTGAAGAAATGAAAATGTATAGGCGTTAGGTATATAGTCTCAAAAAGATTATATTTAATCACTTCCCAATATTTCACTTTCATCATCTTATTTATCTTGTTAAAGTTCTGTGCTTAATGATGAAACCACACAGACATGAAACACGAAAATTGATCATTTGAAATTTGAAACATTCAAAAGAAAAGAAAGAAAAAATAAAAGAAGAGAAAGGAAAAGAGGCGGTGCTATTCTAACTTCATATCACTAAAGAGATGAGAGACAATTCCTGACTCCATAGGAGAATCTTATAAATCGTAGAGATAAGTTTCTCAGAATTCGAATTCATCTTGAGCGTTCGATGCACCAACCGCAGCTGCTTTAGCTTGAACAGGAGGAACGTTTGTGTTACCACTAAATGCTGCTTGACTTGCCTTCGCCGCTGCGGCAGCTGCACTGACTTTTCCAATAGTTGCAGCGGCGGCATCCGCGAATTCTCCTTCTACTGTAGTGGCTGCTTGCTGAGTCGCTTGTTCAACAATCTTGGCTGCTCCAGGCTTCATTAAGAAGAGGACTAATCCATATAACTTCAATGCAATCCACTTAACAACTGCAAAGGAAAAGATAGCAACATAATACATGATCATAGCAAAGAGACCCATCAAAATATATCGTGCAGTGCCAAAGGTATATTCGTCAACCTTCTTGTAGATCTCCGCTAATGGCTTTGCAGCAGATGAAACATACCAAATGGCATATGCGATGAGCTTTAACATCCACTTGTCCATACGATGAGCCATATCAATAAACCCTTCTACTTGTTCGTCTGACACTCCACCTGACAGAAAGTAAGGAGAAGGTGAGATAAGTTAAGGGCGCTACACTCACCAAACATAGCACCTTTTCCCTTAAACAAGGTCTTAAAGACTTCTGGCTTCTTCTTAAGAGCATCAATAATCATAGTAATCCATGCATCATCTATTGGCTTCACTCCTGTTAATCCCTCCTGAATCTGCTGTAACAATCCACGATCATCAGCGCTTAATTTAGACATCTTCTCCACCTCTTTTAAGATGTTAGGATCAGCAGCAGCCTGTAAAAAAGAACATGAGAGAAGTTACAAATTACAGTCAAAGTCATTTACCATCTCAAGCTGGTCAGCATAGGCTTTGATCTGCTCGTCAGTCAAGTGGGCGAACGCTGGTTGCGCCTTTCGAACCATGCCGGGATTCTTTCGCATTAAAGCAGCTTGCTGTCTCAATTGCTCTGGTGTTGGAGATGGAAGACCTTCAAATGTTGCTCTCTGTTGGACGTTTTTGTTCTTTGCGCTTCTAGCAGAGGCAGTTCCACTGCTGCTCGCTGCTTCAACTTTGGCACTAGCTGGGGTGGTTAATAAAGCCTCAATTTCCTCTGGTTGGACATGATCCTTCACTAATTTAACGAGTGCAGGCTTCTCAACGGTTTGCTCCACTCTCTTTAGGATTTTATTCTTCTTGCTTGCTTCGAAGGTAGTTGCTTTGGCGATGATGATATTCTTGAGTTGTTTGACAGATAATTGATCAAATGATTTGATGAACATAGCTGCTTCTGGCTTGACCGCAGATTTACAGGCAAGTTTATGCTTTGCCCAATGAGCTTTTTGGCACTCTTTGGAACAATAAATTTCCTCTCCACAACCACTGCAAAGATGCTTTCCAGGATTTTCACAGCCAGTGTTGGCACAGACTCGTGTTATTTCGACCATTATTCAAGGATTTAAAGATTGGAATCGTGAACTGATGAACTTCGTGGAAGATAAGAGACAATAAAATTCGATTTTAATAAAACTCGATTTTGAAGGTTTCGTTTTTCTTCCGTTTAGACGATCGAATTCGTGTGGTTGGAAAGACTTTTCGAAATTATTTAAGATGATTGTCTCGCGTATTTCGAGCAGATTCAGTAAGAATCATTGCTGTATCACTCGAAGATGGAAGAAAACAATAGCTGTCGCAATGTCTGGTGGGATTGATTCCTCTGTCACCGCTCTGTTACTTAAGGAACAAGGCTTTGATGTTGTTGGTGTCTTCATGAGAAACTGGGATTTTTCTGATGAAAAAGGCAAGTCCGAATGTACCTACACACGAGATCGTAAAGACATGGAAGATGTATGTCGAACTCTTGATATTCCTGCAGTATTTGTTGACTTTTCTAAGAATTATTGGAATGAAGTTTTCATGCCATTCTTACAAGCTTATCAATCAGGATTGGAAACACCAAATCCAGATGTATATTGCAATCGATACGTAAAATTTAAAGCATTCAAACATTACGTCAATGATAAGCTTGGTATCGAGGATTTAGCCACAGGTCACTATGCTCGAATCAAACATATCACCACAGAAGAGGGGAAAACTGAGGTAAACCTTCTCACAGCAGCCGATCCGACGAAAGATCAAACCTATTTTCTTGCTCTGACAAATGTAAGTAGACCTAGGAGTGGTTTATCTCATTGTTTCTCATATTTTGTAGGGAGATTCATTGAGGAATATTCACTTCCCTATCGGAGATCTGACAAAGAAACAAGTCAAAGAAATAGCAAAAGAGAAATTACCTTCATTAAATATTTTAACAAAAAAAGAAAGTATGGGAATATGTTTTATTGGTAAACGTGATATGAAAGATTTTCTCTCTGAATATATTCAATATACTCCAGGAAGGTAACGCTCACAAAAGTATAGATCTCCTTGGTTATCATCTAACGTCTAATAATGTAATAATAGGTTTATTGATATAGATACAGGAAAGATTATTAGCAAACATGATAAACAAGAGTATTACACGATAGGTCAAGGTGCGAAGATATCTGCTGCTCCGCATCCTTACTTCGTGATTGATAAAATTAGCAACATTAACAAATCCCTTTACGACAAAAGATTTCCAGATCTTCACAAAGGAGATATATTAATTGGTGGAAACCATGATCATCCATCATTATTTAGTTATGAGATATTTCTTCCTTTACAATCATTTAACTGGATTAACGGACGATTCCTCGAGACTTTAAGAGCAAGTGACGAAGGATTACGAGTAAGGTTTAAAACTCGCCATACATCACGTGTCTTGTATGGTAAACTGCGATTGATTTCTTCAGAGAGTAAAGAGAAAGAGTTCTTAAAGTTAGAGTTTGAGAAGCCTGAGCGAGCAGTGACACCTGGACAAATTCTCGTATTATATAATAATGAAGAATGTTTAGGTGGAGCACCGATTCCCGTTCTTTTCTCTTCTCCTCATTGAGGCGAAGAATCATCGAAGATACTAATAAGACTTTATATCGCATCGAATTGTTTTCGATGGTATTCATTGTTCTTCCAAGGAACTGACCTCACATTGTATTGAAAATCAGAGCGTAATGGAAAATGCGATTGTAAGATCGAAATAATATAATTTATCAAACATTTACACTATTCTTTCTTTCTTCTAATGCATAAATATAATATGTACAAAACAAAAGAATTATTTTATTTGTTGTTACTATTCTATCTATTGTTTGTGTTTCTACGACTAGGCCCTGAATTAGAAGTAGGAGGGTTTGACACATCAGTTAAAGGAATGCGAAGAGTATCTTGAGAGGATGGAGGGTTCGAGGGTCTTTCAACTCCTTCTGTGCTTAATGGATTGTGATGACTACTATTATTACTAATACTTTGATAGTTCGCTGGTGTTGTGAAGAAACGCGTGAAGAAGCTCACAGGGGAATGATTTGCTACCGTCGAAGCATTATCGTTGTTTGTATTAGGAGTGTTCACTCTACTCTCAATATCACTCACTACAATATAACTGCTTCGTCCACTAGTACTGCCGCCTCCATTATTATTATTGTTATTAGTGGTAGTGTTTGTTGCATTGATTGGACTAAAAGTTGATAATTCAATATTGTTTTGAACGCTCATAGTAGAGGTAGTAAGAGGTGAAGGGATCGATGAAGATGGGTTGCTATTACTATTTGAGAGGATAGTCTGGTTGGGAGGGTTAATATTCGGAGGATTAGAATTGTTATTAATATTATTATTATTATTGTTAATGTTGTTGTTATTGTCTGTCTGTGGATGAAGTGCCGGTACTTGATTTTGATATATTGTTCTTGATCGTTGATTCACTGGCATAAATAAAGTATATTCAGGACTTAATTCAGCTCTCCATGAAGGCCAAGGTAATGAATTATATAACATTCTATCACAAGAGAAGAAAAGGCGAGATTACAAAAGGAAGGAAGGAATACTCGTTAAGGCTTACCTTGGTTGATCAAGATTCACTAAACCTTGTCGAAATGCTTTCACTTCATATCGTCGAATACAATATGTCATAATATATATTAGGAAAATAAACATAATAAATAATGCTAATAGATGGAAACCTGATGGAAAAGAATAATAATAAAAATGGAAAATTAAAAATAATGCTAATGATGCACGTGGGAATAATAAGATCGAATATTCTGATCTGACATAGATCATAGAGAAATATTCCCACAACATCATGACAGCATATAACCATAACTGTCCCTGGATAAAGGTTGTTCCATTATATAACCATTTCAAATATACACTCTGTGCTGCGATGTATAATAAATAATATAATACAACACGTATAAAATGCGCAATAATGAAAGGATAGACACTTTGTTGTCTAAATTGTATGATCTGTAATGGTAAACCAATCCATGGATAAGAGATGGTTAATATACGTAGATTTAATGCATTTAATCCAGCACATTGCATTAACCAAAAGATGGGGAAGATTAATATTACACCGGATGAGATTAATATTCTTACTAATAATGCTGTAGTTGTTGATAATAGGAAAAATGCTAAACAACTATACCATAAGATACTTATTTTCGTGTTTATCCATGTTGGTATAGTGTTATATAACTGTAAATCATTCAAATGCCAGTGATATAAATCACCATATTTTGTCCATAGATAACCACTTTGACGTAATGTATACATTACATTATTTAGCAAAGCACGATCTAAACCTCCAAAAGGTAATAATGACTCAGCGAAGGTTGAACCAAAACATTCGTGTCCCGGTAGAGTGATGTTAACTAATTCAAAGTCATGCTTTGCACGTAATTCATTATCTAAGATGGTTACAGCCCAATCAAAGGTTACAACATAGTCGAATGGTTGTAAAAAGGCTGTATAACGAGGATCTATCGTGGGTGAGGTGTCTGTGTGGTTGTTAGTGGAGTTGCTTGAGAGGGATGTTGTATTCATCATGTTTATTCTTCTATCATTGAAGGGGTTAGTTGGTACATTGGGGATCATAAGAGTGTCGCTAATAGCATTCATAATAATCGATTGGTATGAAAAGAGATTGGACAGTGGTTCATAGAGATGAGTGAGAACTGATTGAGTCACAGGCAGGTGATTTGGCTTCCGCTTATATCGTTGGGAAGGGAAAGAGCTCATTTGCAAAAACTGTTCTTTCAAAAGACGACGAGTGGGTGTCGAATGATGATTTCCTAAATCGTCGGTGTTATCGTCAGTGAGAAGACTCGAGTGAGAAAAACCTTTCTTCTTCAAATAATTCGGATCTATACTAATATAGAGGATGGTATCCTTAGAAAACTCTCGTAAAGTAGTTCTATTTGTTGTTGAATTAAAGATTGTCAGGGCTTCAGGCAGGCAGCCTTTGCTACCAACATAAGTCACGTGAAGGAAGAGGAGGATAAAAAGCAATAAGAACCCAAACATGAGGACCATATATTCAAAAATTCGACATGATTGCTTATAGAAGGGTAAATTTTGCTCCGTCGATCCATCTTCGTTAATCAAACCCTCCATTGACCGCTCGTAAACACGATAAATCGCTCTCTCAAACTCCATGATTACTTGCTATCCGTTCACTTAAATTCCTTGGAAATCAACCTATAAGCACAAAAAATGGAAATCCGATTCAACGAGCTGTCTTTCCTCGAGGAGTTGTCTCGTCGATCAAGTCCAAACAAGTCAAAGAAGTCAATGAAGACGAGAAGAATTCTCTGTTGCTCTCAAATCACTCAACTCGGCACACCGGTGACTTCACCGACTTGCCGATCTTCGGTTATGAAAAAAATCAAAAAAATCTTCATTCATTCTCTAACAACGCCTTTAGTGATCGATCATTCTCTAGAACAGAATGAGCCGACCTCCACCGCCAAGACCCCCATTGCCTCCGAATCGAGAGGTGGTCAGCCCACCGCAAGATGAATCGAGGTACAGTAAATATGAGAAGATGAAAGCGATATTACCAGAAGGAGCTGTTCGACATAAAATGAATTTAGATGGATTTACCCCTGAAGAAATAGAAAACTTTCTCAACGGAACATATCAAACTCACTCCACTCCTCCCCTTCCAAGGGCGACTCCTCCTCCACGAGCTCCTCCTCCCCCTCGGCCGCCAGCCGATACAACTATTATAGAAAGAAGCGCTCCCTCTCCAAGGCCACCACCTCCCAGACCACCGCCAAAAGCTCCAACACCAACAATTCCTCCACCAGCATCGATCACTTCCTCCACTCCCATAGAGACGGAAGGCTCCAGATTTGCAAAGTATGAGAAGATGAGGTCAATATTGCCTGAAGGCGCTGTACGTCAAAAAATGAATTTGGAGGGCTTTACTTCTGATGAAATTGAAGCCTTCTTCGGAGGAACAACAACTAGCTCTACGAACCAGCCGCCCCCACCTCGACCGCCGTCTGCGCCTTCACCGAGACCTCCTCCTACCCCACCTAACGCTAGACCTCCGCCACCGCCATCTCCGTCCGCTATCAATCCAGAAATTATTCTTAACTCTAACCCTTCGCCTGCTCCTCCCCCAACTCTTTCGGTTCCAGCAAAGAGAGAATCAATCAAAGTAACAGCCGGTTCAACAGCTAGAAGATCAGTTGTCTTCAGCTCCGAACCTCCTTCTCGAGAAGAATATCACGTTGATAATGAAAATACTACTTTCCAATCAGTGAATAATCGAGTGCGAGTGATGAGTGAAGGTGGAGGTGAAGACGAAAATGAAGATGAAAAGAATGCAAGTTCTTCGAAAGCTCCCGAAGATGGAGACATCAAATCGTTTGTCACAACTCCTCAATCCACTACACTATCTACTGAAGTTACTCCCGTGAAAGTTCCAACTGTCCCAGCTAGGCGATTATCAATGGTTCCGATGAAGAGCGATGGTCATAGGAAATTATCTGTGGTTGAAGGTGATCAAGTGCCATCGGGAACGAGTCGACGACTTTCTGTAATGTCGACTGACAACAAGCCAAGACCTGAAACTACTCGTCGGTCATCTCTTCTCCCTGATTTAGGAAAGCTTACCTCCCAGCTTCCTCCTGCTGAACATCATAACCGAAGATCTTCAGTGACACAAGAACCAAATCGTCGAACCTCTGTGGTTTCTGATGGTAGCAGAAAACTCTCAATAGTTGAAGACACTGATCGTAGGTTATCAATGATTAACATGCATCCACCGATTGCTACTCCTTCTCGCTCGAAGCAACAGAAGAGACCCTCTATGGTCAACTTAGAAGATCCAAGTATTCGCAATTCCCATTATCATGCGAGGAAGTCCATTTTCTCCGGTGACGACGAAGTCAAGTTAAATACCTTCGATTGGAAGAGAAATTCTGCTGTTTTTGGTGGAACACCTGTTGATTCTGTTGCAGGAAGTAAATCTCAATCGCCTGTACCGACATCCAAGCCTGAAGAGACGAAGATTCAGGCTCCCATACCCCCTGCTGTCGAAAACACCAAGCGACTGAGTCTATTCTTTGGATCTGTCGACCACTTAGAGGCAGTAGGAAGTGGCGCAGCGAGTCCTCATCGGTCAGATCCAGATAGTACTACAATATCTCCGAGTCCAAAGTTTTCTTCCTTTTCTAAGCTTTTTCCTGAAGTTCAAGCTTTGAGTCCGGTTCAAGCAGAAATAGCGAGGTTTTCTCCCACTGCTATAACATCTCCTCCGATACCAACAGCACATCCGATCTATCAAAAGATAAATGAAGGAGAATATATGAATAAAATTAAAGAATGTTTACATGAATTAAAAGAACAATTAACAACACAATTACAACAATTTGCTAATTATACAATGCAATTAGAGAAAGGTTCATCAGATCAGCATTTAAAAGATTGCCTACAGTTTGTTGGGCATTCCACATCTTCTTCTTCCATTCTATTAGATGGGAATCATCCATTACCGTCTGAACCTCTCAAAGTTTCTCCAACAACTAAGCAATCTCCAAGGAAGGCAAATGATGTTAATAAGACTCCTACCTCCTCTCCAACAAAGACTCCTACCAAGTCCAAATCATCCCCGACAGCACATAGTGCGCCCTCTAACTCTGCATCAACTAACCTGACATGGAGTGATGTAAAGCAAATTTTACGTTTGAATAACATGGTACTTCAGTACAACTCGAATGTCATGAAGGAAGATCAAAGGTTACAAGAAGGTGGTAACAGTGCCCCTTCTGCCGCACCTGGCGGGATTAATAGCGCCGTAACTCCTAACCCGCAATCTGCTCCCACTGCTGGGATCATCAATAACCCTAGCGGTCCCAGTAATACAGCAAATGAGGGCAACCAAATCATACCAGTGATAGCAGCATCAGAGAGTGAAGGTAGTTCCATAGCAATGAAAAAACAATATCTTCTAAAGAGGATAGAACTTGACTTACTCAAACCAAAGAAATTATCACAACAAAGGTCCTTTGAATCAGCTGCTAATTCCTTTGAACAATACCTGCAACAATATGAACAATTACTCCTACATCAAATAACCATTTATGATAATTTCTTACAAGAGTTTATCAATACATCATATGATATCTTAGAAAAAGAAATGAAAGATTTAGATGATTTATTTTATCATCATTCTTATCAATCATTACATCATTTATTAGAAATGAATTTTAATCAACAAAAGAATCGTTTAATCAATATACAACAACAGTTATCTAAACAAGGGAAAGAGTTTCAAAAACATCGTATGATGAAATATGAACAACAATGGTCAAAGAATTTATTAGTAATGAAAGAAATACAAGAACAATATAATACTCCATTACCATCATCTTCACCCTCTTTAACAACAACCACAACAACGAAACATCATAAATCGGCATCAATGTCATCAACACAACATCATTATCATCAAGTAAAACAATATTATTTAAATAAAATTGATCAAACTATCTCACAAACTTATGAAAATATTTATTATAAATTAGAGAAAGATGAATTATTTAATCAAAAACAATATTATCAAGATGAATTATTTCAATATAAAAGAAATATCTTTCAATGGAAATGGAAATATCAACAAATGATGGAAGATCGTTTAAATTATATAGAAATTATTATGAATAGTTATTATTTATCTTATTTAGAAGAATTATATGATGAAATACATTTATTATATGAATATAATTCAAAATTATATTTTTATTATGAAAAATTAAATTATCATTTAGAGAATTTAATCTATAAACATGAACAAAGGAAAGTGACGGATGAAGATATGCATAATTTAAAATATTATTACATGGTTACTCCATCAAATGGAAGACAGGCTCAGAGTCAATCCAATAACGGCAGGAATGATCAACAATCTTCCGTTAGTCAAGGTACAGGGAAAGAAGGAAATGGCTTGCATCAGCAACTTGATCAACAAGGGAAGGGAAAGGATGAGAATCATACTGAAGATATCGGTACTGGTAGGATGCAGAAGGAAAATCGAAACATCTTAGCGATCGGCACTCATATTCGGTCCCTAGCAATGATGGCTGGTCTTTCCTCTGAAGATACAGCGGATATCATGGATCAGCTGTACGCAGCAACAAGCAAAGGCAAAGGGTTAGGATCAGATGTTCCACAGACAAAGAAAGAAGAGAAGGCAGGTCTATCGAACTCAACAATTCCTTCAGCAACAAGAAATATTAACACAAGTAAGCACCAGTACCATATTAAAAACTTGAAAAAGCCACCACCACCACCGCCACCACCTCCTGCTCGACCAGCTAGTAAAGATGAAGATGAAGTTGTGAATGAAGAAAGTTCCATTTTATCGAATATTCCTCAATCTATGAGGCCCTTTTCTAGTAAGGTGAACCTTTTATTCGAGAATGCTCCAGAATCAGCTCAAACTAATCACCAAGGGGGGAAGAATAACAGTCGAAACAACAGTCGGAACAACAGTATCAATGCGAATAAAGACTCTGAACTGAAACCGGTATCAATCTTGAAAACCTCCACTGCATCGCTTGAAGAGAAAAAGACTTATCAAGGTACAAGTGACAGTTCTCTTGGGAAGAAAGCAGTCGATCTAGCCATTGACAGTGAAGCCCCTCGCCTCACTTCCCCGAAGGGCAAAAATGCGACCTTTTCTCCCAGACTTACCAACATCTTCGACAACACTGATGTGGTTTTAGGGGATATAGATAAAGAGACGGAGAAGTTTCCAATTGTTTCGAAAGAGGAAGAGAAACCTGTGAAAGTTGAGAAGATGAGTGAAAAGAAGAATGCTTTAGCTGCTTTATTAGCGAAGAATTTCGCCAATCGATAGGATTTCCGTCAAGTAGAAAATATAAGAAATTTTCTATTGTATGGATTATATTACATAAATGAAATGAATATTTTCCATCAAATTTTGACTAATTTTAATAATTCAATTCATCGTGTCATGCCAATTTGGAAGAAAGTAGCTACAGAATTCGAATTTTCGATAAATCGATATTTCGAAATCGCCGTTTCATTTCAAATTATTTTTCTATTTTTTTCGATTTCTTCGATAAGGAGAAAAGAAGGGAAACAATGTTCTTTGGAGATGAAAATCGAAAAGAAAACTCTTCTCCAACATCAGGAAGAAATTTACATGCAACTTATCATTATAAGCCAAAACCTGCCTTGCAGTTAGCATCCCAGCACGCTGCATTCGATGAGAAAGGTCGCTCCTATCATGCTTTCTCCAATCCTGGTAATCCCGAGAGTATTCCTGCTGTACCCACAACTTGGGATACAGTTTATGATCCTTCTCATCCTGATGCTGATTGGACTGGTTTGGTTCAAAAGATTCCTCATAAGAAGCATATTAACGATCACATCGCCATGCAAGAAGGAATCGAAAGAAATGAATATGGAATCATTTCAAAAGAAGAACGTCAAGAATGGGCACGTAAGAGAGCTATTGCTGATTCTGGAACGGGGAAGAATGCTGGTAGTTTAGTGATTGGTGGGATTGATAACCCTCACGAGAGGTACACCACTTCTTACAAACGATTTGAAACTCATGAAAGAACTTCACGTGACCAATTAACCCTTGAGAAAAGAACAAATCCTGTAAAACGACTTCAAGATCCATTAAATACTACAAACCCTTCCCCTCGAGGTTATATGACATCATCACCTTATCCACCTGAAGCTACGAACACTTTCAATCAATCAAGAAAAGATGTTGGAATTCATCCTCGAGCGTCTTTACTCTCTGGTATAGGAGAGAAATTAGTTGCTTCTAATAGTAGTGTAATAAGATCTAATCCGGAAATATCAAAACAATCTCGACCGAACGAGAGCTATCGAGTATTAACAACTGATAATTACAATCCTGTGCCAGGTGAGAGTCCTATTTCATTGATTTGTCTCGATCTAATTCTTTCCTGTTTCTTTAGGTTACACCGGCCATAAGAAGCCTGGGTTCTAATAGCATTTGTCTCGTTTTCATTGTAAATAGCATTTGTCATAGACATCTCTTGTACTTTCTTTCTCTTGGAATTAAATTGAAACAAACAACTTCATCGTGAAACGATCTCAAACTTTCATTAAAATGTTCATATTTAATTCAATTCAAATTCTCAATCATTCAATCTATCAATCAATCTATCTATTCCTCTTATTCGGAGGCGTAATGTCAACTTATTGCTAATCATCGTGAAGGGGATTACTCGTCGAAGGCTACAACCAATCAACCAGTTGCATCATTTGAGGGAAACAATAATATGTTAGATATTTCTGGGGATTGGGAGCAACAAATAACTTATCGTTCAGTAAGAGGCTTAGAAAAATGTGAAGCAACATAATCCCAATCAAACAATGCGACAGAACAAAATAAACAGAAAAATTTGCAAGGACTTAAAGTATCAAGCATTCAAAAATTGACTCACTTATTATTATTGATTATGAAGAAGAGGATAAAGACGAGGGGCAAACGAAGTAATTAGCAATAAGCATATTTGCACATAAGATGATAGCCATATTATGTGAGTATAAGTGATGATGATTTATGACGACGATTATGACATGAGAGAGTGAAAAAACAGTTAATGTGATTTCATAAGATGTTTGGGCTAATGAAATGGGGAAATGAATTCGTTATATAAATATAAAAGTGTGTTTATATATGTTTTTGAACTTATACTATACCTACGATAAAACATCTGTTACCATGCCTATTACAAGACGACTGAAACATGAGACACAAACAATAATTATCCTATAACTACACACCAACACAGAGAGACACACAGACACAAGCACATAATTAGTATTGCAAAAAAGGGGGATGAAAGTAATTTGGGAGTGAATGAATAGAAATGTACGAACAAAGAAAAAAGGAGAAAGAAAAGGTACTAAACCAAAAAAAAACCAAAACAACAACAATAATAATAAACAATCATTTTACCATGAACAACAACAATCATAATAATAATAATTTAGAGAATGCAAACAAACAAAAAAAAAAGAGACAAATTACTAACTATGTATAATAAATATCGGAAAATGAATCTTATAATTATTTATTATTATTACTATTATTCTACATTCACAGAGGACAGCTAGAATAATGAATTCATTGACTGAGTAGAATAATCATTTGTTTTTTTTTGTGTCTTTTTTTTCCTTTTTGTTTTTCATTCGTGGAATTTGTAAGAATAACACACATTACATAATTCTTTCAAGTTTAAATAAACAGCTTTGATCATGATAATACCGAAAGAAAGAATGAATGAATTCACTATTACTATTTTATCTTGGGAGTTTTATTGGAATGGCATTTTGCTTAGGTATTGAATTGAGACTATTCCTTGTGTGAATGTTTGAACTTTTTTATAACTCTCTTCATCTACGAGTGCATAGAGTTTTGAACTGAACTGGTACTACTACAAATATATATTTTCTACTATTAAATATCTTATGATTATCTTTTATTTATCTTCTATGTGTATGCTGTATGGAGCGAGGTGGGGTTTTCAACTTAGTAGATAACGAGAGAATGATTTCTCGAAGAACATAGGCGGGGTTTTTTCCTTTCATAACGGCAATAATGCAGAATAACAAGCATGTACACCGTAATAAATTGTTGATTGTGTTTGATATTGTCTTTTTATTTCTGTAATCACGTACTAGGGAGATAAAAGAAGAGGGGAAAAAAGAAGAAAAAACAAAACAAAAAAATTAACAACATCGTCTGGTTCTCATCATCTTCACCATAAACCACAAATCACTATCGTTTTAATCACACTAAGAGGCATATATTCTTCATTATTTCTTCATATATCAGCAGACTAAACAGTAGTTGAACAAATGACAAGAAATAAGTTTGTTGTTTCGAAACCATGTATAATTATTAGTACTTTCACTTGATATTTTATTGCTCAACCAAGCCATTTCATTTCAATAAATAAAAAAAAATATAATATAATAGAGAGAGAAGGACTCATAAAATTTCAACCACACACAAATATTTAAAATGTAATAATATTAAATTCCAATTGCGCTGAATCCTCTTTATTTTTATCACTTAGATTGTGGTGTTTATGACCATGTACTGGATCAACTCTACTTCCTGAGAGAGAAAGAGAGAGTGAGTGAGAGTAAGCGGATGAAACTTCTTCTTACAAATTATGGAAGTTAGAAAAGACATAGTTAGAGTATGTGTGTGGGAGTTCGAGAGTGAGAGACCGAATGCGAGAGAGAAAAAGAATAAAACAAACAAGTTATGAGAGAGGAGGAAAACGTGTGAAACCTGAAAGATGCAATTCGAGTTTCTCCTTGTAAAGGTCATGTGAATCGTCGTTTATAACTAACCATTCTTCTTTAGTTTTCTTTTTATTCACAATACTTCTTGATCTTCCTCCTGTCACTCAAATACGAGCACTGATTATGTGGACAACATAACCATAACCGGTGGGGAATAGTGAACCATAAGCAGGTAATGACAACCAAGCTTCTTTAAAGACCATGAGAAATAAGCACACACCTGAAAAAAAGAACAATAATCATGAAAATAACAAACACTACGGGGGATTGGGTCTGAAAACGACCAAAGATAGAAAGAAAGGAAGGGAAGGAAAGAAAAGAATACGATACAATGCACCACATCACGAGTAAGTAGAGAGAAGCTAGGCCATTGATGAAATGTGTGAGAACCAGTAATTCGATGATGACCAAAGATACAAATGAACGGATTGAAAGTAATTTACGCTTGTGATAACCTTCAATGTGACCTGCACCTTATTAGAAGACGATATATCCTCAATGCGCGATCAACAAGCCAATTTAAGCTTTGCTGATATCTGAAACCAAACAAAGCTAAAGAGTGAAAGAACGAAGGAGGATTCGTGTAGGTAAATAAACGAAAGCGAAATTACTTCAAAACTGCCATTCCTTTCATTGAAAGCAAGGAAAATTGCCTCTTGTGTGATTGAGCTGATGAACAGGTAATCGTTGCGGCTCTAAAGTTGAACTGTAGATTGTCTTTATGTCTTGGGAATGAAAAACGCATTAATAGGATGAAAAAGTGGCGGGTGAAAATGAATAACGAGTGCGGTTTTGCGATGAGGAAGTGGAGGAGGAATGGAAGGGAAATTGAGAATGAAAGGCAGAAAATCAGACAAATAAAAGCATAGAGAGAAAGAGAAGTGGATATGAGGGTCATCACGATAGGCAACACACATAATGAAAAGATATCTCCAATAGACAAATGCCATCACAGGGGCTTTTTATGTTTTGCTTCTTTTTCCAACGTTCTTGAGTAACACTTTAATTAATAATTGCGAATTCGAAAGGCTAGACCGTATAGACGTTTATAAAACGTGAACTGAAAATGTATATATGTAAATCACAGTGAAGTTGCCAGAATAATCATAATAATCAGAATACTAATCAGTTGTGACAATAAATTATTTCCTTGTTTTAAAAATTTCATTTTGTTTCTTTCTTTTTCATGAAAATAAAAAGAAAAATAATCCATGTAAGAATAATCGATCAATCAGGTTAAAAGCGGGAGATAAATGAATAAATGGCAGGTTAGATGCCTAATTGTAGTTGTTCCTGATGATTTACTGAAATAACACACAATAATCAGGAAAAACTTGCCAAATAAAGGAGACTTAGACGACAAACAAATGAAGTCGGCGGTAAAGAAGACATAACGACGGTCAATCAACTTCTTCGCCTTGACCCGCTTAAATGCGCTTCCGCTCATCTTTATACTTCCCGTTATCATCAGTAGAACTAGTTTTTTGAATGTTGTTGCTATTACTACTATTAGTTGTAGTATTGTTACTACTGTGAGTACCATGATGGTGATTACTCTGACTGTGATGATTGTTACTATAATTATGCTGCTCACCACGAAAATTAGGAATATAATCTCGGCTGTCAGAACGACTAATAGATGCAGAAATTGAAGTTTGGTAATCTTCCATCCTTCGTAAATTACCTTGACGTTGACGTCTTACATTTCTCGAATCACTGCGATGATGGGTAATAATTTCAGGAACCGCACGAAGTGGGTCTATCATCATCGAAGAAAGTGGTAACATCGAACGAGATGGCGGGGAAGGTCGAAGATTACTGTAGCTTTCAAAAGGAGACGGAGGAAGAGTAGGAACGGTACCATAAATAGAGTATTGATGCGGCGAAAATGACTGCTGTGGCGAGAAGCTTAGCGAACTTAGTGTATGATATCCAGAACTAAAATCAATCTGTGGAGAAGTAGTCATCTGCACCGGGGGAGGTGGTGGAGCATGAGAAGGAGGAATCATTGGTGATTGTGGAAATCCGATAATCCCTACATTGTAATGATGATGTGGCAGTTGTTGCATGGAAAGTTGAGGCGAAGAGGTTGGCGGAAAGGGCGCATTAGTTCGACCATCATACGTTCGTGGTGCATGGTACTGGTCGGGCATTTGTCTAGGATTGAGATACATATTTTGAGGTGGAGGAGGATGAGGAGGATGTAGTGGATGTAACGTATTTGAAACAGCTGTAGGGGGATTACGAGGATAAGAAGAGGAAGAGGATTGTGTAGAAGGAGGATTGTAAGGAGGAGGATTGGTTGCAGTAGAGTATGGGGGATAAACTGCTACTGCAACATGTGCCGGAGGAGCCGGATTAGGGTAATATGAATGTGGAATGGACATCGGAGGTGAAGGGACCTCAGATTTTGGACCTGACGTTTGTAATTTTTGTGGGTTGATAAATTTTTCTTCACTTCGATAACTGAGATTGCAATCGTAAGTGACGCCTTCAATCATTGCGCGCTTCATCACGTAAATCGCATTTGTTGCTGATTCAATATCAACGTAATAAACAAAGCCGTAGCCATTTTGAGATTTTGGGTCCTATCACAAAGATTAGAAACGTCGAATGCAATTATTTCTTATCGCTTTTTACCTTAGTTATTTTATGCCTTTTCACAATCACATCGGCAATTTCACCAAAAGAAGCAAAGATAGCTTCTAAGGCTTCTTCGTTGACGAGTTTATCCAGCTATAAAGTGAGCATATAAGGCTTTTCTGGAAAAAATTTAAAATGGTAAATTACCTGCCGAGTGACGAAACTAACATGAATTTGGACCCAAGTTTCTCTATCACGGTCAGATTCGGTGGAAGGGTTTCGGTTGGTGCGAGAAAGTCTATCAAATGCAATAAATTAATGCAACAAAATATCCTTCAAGAAACTTTACCTCAACTTCCGACCCATAAATTTAGATCCACTCAAACTGGTCAACGCTTGTTCCGCAGCAATCAGCGAATCCATCTCTACAAGTCCATGTAAGAGACTATCACCTGTTGCCTTACCACGTTCGATTTCAACGTGCACAACCCGTCCAAATGATGAGAATAATTCATATAGCCGATCTTCATTGCAGAAAAATGATAAATCTCCGACAAATACAATATGTGGAGGATTTGTTGGATTGAAATTGGAACTGGGCGGCTCATTTCCTGGAGAAAGAGGAAATTTTGCCTGTTGATGTGATGTTTGCTTTGACATTGATTGCCACTACACACTCATAATTTATTCTAACAGAGATTTCCAAAATGAAATAAAGTGGAGGAACGGTAAGTAAAACGTCAGGCCTCGTCTCAAGGCGATTTATGTGAAGGATGGAGAGGAGATGGCTAGAATTAGGTAGACAAGGGAAGTAGAAGGAAAATCATCAATGGGTGGAGATATGGCCTTTGGTAGATCCTTAAAATCTCGATTTTTTATTCTCTAGAACTCTCTTTTTGTGAGTAAAAACTGAAATAATTTTTTTCTAACGGTAACTTTAACGGATCTGAGAAAATTGAAAAAGAATGTTTCTTTAGTTCCGGTAAGTCGAAGTTCCGGTAACGTCTGAAGTGCGATGCGGAGGTGTAAAACGTTTTTTGAGGTTGTATTGAAGTTTAAGAGATGTGCGCGAACCTCTAAGCAGTTTTAAAGTGTCTTGAAGGGTTTCTTATCTACCAAATTAACAGTGTAAGAATCGCGGCAAACACGTGCGCCGCTAAACTTGAAAGGAATCTTTTAAATCTCTGTATGTAAGCTCAAAAGGATACTTTGGTTCGGGAGGATTGTGCAAACTGGGCCACAGATTTCGAGACCACGGAACATCCCCCAACACTCTTTTCCAGTTTTTCCTCCATCCTATCAACAGTTCAAACAAACTCCGTCAAAAACAAAAAGCTCCTTACCTTCATCAAAGGGATTGCGATAAGACGTACCATTGTTGCTTGCATCCTGTCGATTTCTCAAATTTACGAAGAATTCGATTGTTGTCTAAACCGTGATAATTGAGCAGATCCTCAAGCTTCACAATTACCGCTTACCTGATTCGTGAAAGAAAGATAAGTATGCCAGAGCAATAATATGCCTGACGACGTCATTGCGGCAAGCGCTAAAACAAAACAGTAGGACGACGCTGTAACAGAGTAATGAAAATACATCGAGTTAGAGTGCATCGCAGAGGATAAACGGATGAATGACCTAGGAAGATAGTTTTTAGAGCCAACAATGATCGTTAGAAGAAAATTCACTGGAAACTTACCGATCGACGGTAGCAATATCAACAACATCAGCAAGAATAAAGCCCAACACGTACCAGCAACCAACTTGTAAATACAATAAAAACAATACGAAGTATCGATAGTTGTAAAATCCAACACAAGTATTCATCCATGGACAATAATGATCCATATTCAAAACACAACGAGCAGAAACGCTATAAAAAGAGTAATGACAAGGTGAGCCAATTTAACCATTGAAAATGAAAGTGATCAGTTCTTACCTGTCGTGATGGCAACGGGGAGGCTTTATGCATTTACAAACATGGCAGTATCTGTAACTAACGTAAGGGGCAATATTCAATTGATAACTAAACTGATAAATCTTCCTTCCATCTACGATGGTCACTTTCTCTCCCAATATCCTCCCTGGATCGGGACAATAGGTTGGTGATCCAGGAAGGACGAAGGAGCATGCAAAGTAATTAAAAAATATATTCGTAAGAAGATAGAATCCAAGTGCTAAATTTAACAAGTATAGAGGGTACGAATAATGAGCGATTTCTGGAATAAAAATGAAGATAAATAACCCTGCAACCGATAATATTAGAAAATTCGCGCCAATAAACATCAAAGGACTGATAATTCTCATAACTATCCGATAAATTGAACAAGAAATATCATGTATATTCCAAAACCAACGAATCCATTGATTTTGATAGTTGCTTCTCCATTTGCAACAAACCATTTTGGTGATTGAATGGGTGTAAGGAAATTGGAAAAGATTGATGATTTTACAATATTTCTATTTTACATTGCCCCTTCATTCTTTTATTTGAAATGTATCTCAAAATCTTTCAATGATACGAAGACATGAATGTTATGAAGAGTGATATGTTGAGTGATGGTAGCTCATCTATTATCATCCCTGAGCCTTATATCTCTGTACTTGTTGTGAATCTGGACTATGTTATGGTCAAAACAACGATTACTAATGATTTCAACTCCAAACAAACAACGAGGGAAAAGTCTTCAGGGATGAATGATGCGCAAACTCAATACTTGATCTTAGAGCCTGTAATTCGAATCTTTGGTTCAACTCCATTTGGCCAGAGATCATGTGCTCACATTCATGGTGTAAGTTAAGTTTCATGGCCTTTAAGACTACTTTACCACGGTTATAGTTTTATCCATACATCTACTTTCGACCTGAAAAGTTTAGTCATCCAATCTTTGAATCAGAGGAGAAGTTGACAAAGTAAGTCCTTCGTCAGCTCTCAGCACACTCTTTACATCAGTATCTCAGATATCTACCGATTTTCGAGAAAAGCATTGAAGATCTGTTGCATATGAAAAGACTTTCAAGTAAATACAAGTCGAATGACACCTTTGGATTTAAGAGAAGGAAACATATTCATCATTTGGAAACGGTTCAGAAACATACAATCTATGGGATGTGGTCAGATAAAATTATTTTCATCAAAGCTGTGCTCTATGATCCAGCTGATATCACTAAGCTGGGTGCAATCCTCCAGGTAAAAATAGGAAAACCATGCAATCCCCAATCCCAAATTCACCGGAAATTCTCTAGGAAGGAAGCTTAGCAGGTATTTCGATGGAAGTGTTTGAGGCTCACATCCCGTATCTTCTCAAATTTACATCTGATTGTAATGTTGCTACCATGGGATGGATTCACTTCCAAGAAGTACGAGTAAGTGTTATGTCATTGCTTTGCTGATCAGGTTTCTTACACATGCACCAGTTTCGTTCCCCTCTTCCAGCGTTTGATAACACGGAGCTGACGGAAGGTGAGCATCTCGTATCTCCATCTGAAGAACCAACCCGCAAATTGCACACGCCGAAGAAATCTCCTTTCTCTTCAACATCACCCTTTCGAAGTCCTTTTCATTACTCGTGGTCAAGCGAGAATGCAAAGGTGGAAAAGACTGACTCATCCCAGAAGATCAAATTTTATAATAAATTGACTGTTCAAGCGAAATTCATCTGGAAACCTATGTCCGCGCAGAAAGATGAAATTTTAGTCCCTGTAAACTCTGCGAGCAATGTATATCATACAAATTCGGGATTGAAGATTGAAGGCAATTTAGCTCCAGAGGTTTTGGAATTATTCGAAGGATTAAAGGAAGAAGATCTTTTCTCTCAGCGTCCAACACCAGTAAAGCAACACTCTTTAAACTCTGCAGAGCAGTCGCTTCCTCTACTACAACAGCCGCCACCACTAAAATCAAATAAATCCTCTTGGAATCAGCCGACAGACTTCTCAGTTAAAGTTTCAACTTGTGAATTAGAGTTCGACTGCCACATTTCCTTTGTAATTAATTCTTCTATGAAGCGAACTGAGTTTGGTGCAGAATTATGGGAGGAAGAACGAGTCAGGTGTATCAAGAAAAGTCTACCAATGGATCAACCGCCTTCTTTACCTTCTACTCAAACTGTGAATCGGACACAACAGCAAACAGAGAAAGACTTTTACTCGAGATTCGAGCGATTGCAACTGAAAGGTGTTATGTTAAGAAAGACAGCGAAGGAGATGATTTTATCACGAAGAGATCCTAACGTAGCTGTAGTTTTATCACAATATCTAACTGCTAATGATTTAACAACCTGCCGAGAAGAAATCAAGAGTGCAGGAAAAACTAAACGTCAAGTTGATGATGATGAGACGGCTTTTAGTCAATGGGCATCCCAAGCGATTGAAAAAGCTCGTGAGGATGCACATGATGAAGAAAAGCTTTTCCGTAACATTGCCGGTGATGTGGGTTCCATTATCGAGGATTATGTAAAATCCCAGAAATCTCAAACAGCAGAATCTTTTTCAATAAAAGACACTCACCAAGTTCCTCAACACCTGAAAGCAATGCTTAACGAAGATGAAGAAGGGATGGATGGGGAGGATACTGAAGATTCTATTAACCAAGAATTAGAGGATATCATGGCAAGTACTCAAGTGGAAGCTGAAAAACACGCACCATTGACTTCTTCGAAAGACCCAGACCCGCGTGAGCAGATAAGAATTGAGGGGATGAACACGACAACTATTTCGTCTGCGACCGTAAAGCCTCCCCTGCCTCCACGGAAAGTGACAGTTCCCTCTGCTGCACATTCAAGCAGTTCCGATTCACCACTTTTTACTGACCAAAACTTGTTTCCTGAACCTCCCTATCGTTTTTATTCTACTCCAAGTGACGATAGCAGCTCCTTAGGAATCGCCGAGGAGCGTGTTAAAGGTATATCGCTGCCCAATTCATCCAGCACTCCACAGATTTTTAATTCACCAGCCGTGAAAGCCTCGGCCACTATTCTAATCGATCCTTCTACTTCCATCACCATTGGAAAAAGATCTTTGGGAGACAACAAATTGACTTCTATTTTTAAAAAGCAAAAAGTGTCGCCAAGCGCTACAGAGAATCAAACGCCACCGAAAAGAGTAAAATTTATGGAGAAAGATGAAAATCCAATCTCTTCCACTCCAGTACACAGGAATTCGTCTAATCCTCCCACCTTTTCTTCCGCTTCCAAAGAGCAACAACTGGTTGGAGTTCTATTAAAGTCGGCCGAAAAGAAAAAGTCTCCAGATGAAATTGCAGAAAAAAAGAAATTCAAGAAGAGCGTATCATTTATGTCTAAAGCTGTCAATATAAACATTGAGCCAATTTCTGAAATTGCTATGGCAATAAATACTGCTATTGATAGTAATTTATCAACAAGTAACTCTTACCACGAAACCCAAGTTCTATCAGTTATCTCAAATTCTTCTTTTGATCCAGTTCTATATCAACCAACGAAAAGTCTTTACATTTGCCCAACCTTCAATCCTCCATCTCAAAATGAATTAGAACCTCTGGAAAATTATGGTTTAAGTCTATATATTAATCCTGTCCCCAGATTTTCTCTTAAATCAGATGCCAAAGAGCATCAAAAATTCAATGAAAATCAAAATACGAATTACAATCAATACATGATGACGACGCATAAAGTTTTTTTTGACAAAGATCTGCCTGATTTTACACTTCTCACTTCATTCATTGGTGCTTCTTCTTCCTCTGTTCCCCCTTCTCCTTCACCTACCGCAGCGTTGGCTCGCATTTCTGCATCAACAAAAGTACCAAACAGATCCAGATGTTTAATTCCCATATTTTCACCTCCGAAGCCAGAGAAGTTCCTAAAAGAAGATCTTGTGAGTCATTCGAAGCTTCCTTTGATTCCTTCTTCAGCAGCGAGTGTTCCTTCTGCTGTTGAAAGTGAAACTCAGTCATCAGATCCAAGTAACTACTTGCTCGGAGCTTCAAGCGACTATCAAGAGAAAATGCATCGATTAGTTGTTCTTTCGATGGAATTGCATTGCAAAACTCGAAAGGAATTGCTTCCCAATCCTAAATATGATGCGATTGAAGTTATTGTCTGGGTTTGCGATGATATAATCTCAAACGCTGAAAACGAGCAGCTTTCGCGCTATTCGGGGGTGTTGATGTTGGCCTCGGTTAACTCTACATCTACAACTGATTCAAATTTGCTTTTACGTGAGATTCAAATGTATATTCGATCAATCACTAGTTTATCCTCTACAAACCCACAAATTCAAATATTTTCCAATGAAATTGAATTAATTCAAGGGTTCTGTCAGTTAACCCGCGAAATTATTGATCCTGACTTCTTAATTGGTTTTGAAAGTACGAATCAATCTTATGGATATCTTATTAAACGTGGAAAGGTCTTAAATTTAAATATTTTGCAATTACTGAGCCGCGTTCCTGAAGAGAAGCCATCTTTCCGAAACGAAATTGTTCGCCAAGAGCTCGCCAAAGAGGCGGGTGGATCAAGTGAGGAAAATGATAAATATCAGAACGGAATACTCGAACTAGAAGAAACCAATGAAATGTACGATCAAAGCAGTATCATAGCTGATGTGGGGATATTCATTAAAGGTCGAACCTTTTTGAATGCTTGGAATTTATTAAGAAGTGAACTAAAATTATGGAATAGTACAGTTCATTACGCTGCAGAACACATTTTACAGATGACGTTGCCGTTCTTTACTCCTCAACAACTTACAAAATGGTATTCTCAACCAGTCACTCGTTATAAAACTATTGCTTACATCTATCTTTTAACCGTTTCAAATCTTCTACTTGTTGAGAAACTGGATTTAATGCGAAAGATTTCGGAGTGTGCGAGGCTGTACGGAATTGACTTTTTCTCTGTTTTTCATCGTGGTTCTCAATACCGCGTGGAGGCTTCTTTACTGGTGAAAGCGCATGTCTATGATTATTTGCTCATTACTCCCTCAAAGACTCGTGTTGCAAATCAAGCGGCAATGGAAGTAATCCCTTTAGTTCTTGAACCGAAAAGTCGATTCTACACAGATCCTGTGCTCGTTTTAGATTATCAATCACTTTATCCCTCTATGATGTTGGCATATAATCTATGTTACAGTACGTGTATGGGAAAACTGAAGCCAGGATCTGGCAATGGAAATAGCTCCCCACAACTTTCCTCGGAAACTACAGGCAGATTAGGGGTTATAAACTATCCTGAAGAAATAAGTGCCATCAATGCCACGCTACATGTGAACAATATCAAGAAGTTTCTTAAAATCAAAGAGCACGAGGGCTTAGATAAGACATCAGCGCCACTTAATGCGAAATGTATTCCGAAAGAGAAAGGTAACTGGAAAATTGATGAAAATACTCCTTATGTTTCTCCCAATGGTTCTATCTTTTGTGCAAAATCTGTTCGCCAAGGCATTTTACCGATAATGATAAGAGAAATGTTAAATACCCGATTAATGGTGAAAAGATCTATGAAGAAACATACTAAAATTTCATTGGATGGAAAGAAACACAATAAAGTTCTGGAGAAAGTCTTAGATGCAAGGCAACTTGCGATCAAACTTTTGGCCAATGTTACTTGTAAGTTCCTACCTCCTACGACCCTTGTTTCAAATCTCATCTCATGTAATGTAGATGGCTATACCGGAGCGGGATTCAGTGGCCGTATGCCAATGGCGGAGCTGGCTGATGCGATAGTTCAATCTGCTCGTTCTTTACTTGAATGGACGATCCGAACGATCAATAGCCATCCAAAATGGAAGGCAGAGGTTGTATACGGAGATACAGATTCTGTATTTGTACATCTTCCTGGCAGAGATTTGCAACAAGCTTTCAAAATTGGTGAAGAGATCGCCTTGGAAATTACTTCAAAAACTCCTGAAGATGTAGTTTTGAAATTTGAAAAGGTTTATTACCCGTGTCTTTTAGTAAGCAAGAAACGTTATGTTGGAAATTGTTATGAGTATCCTCCACCTTCTCAAGAAATTTTATCAAGAGTTACAATTAACCCAAAGTATATCACTATTCCCAGACAAGTTGAAAGTTTAATGAAGGAAAGAGCGTATGGGGGTACTAGGATAATGAAGGAGAATGACATTTATGGAAAGAATCTTATTCTCTCATTATTAGAAAAATATTCTCTCCAGACAAAGGCAAATAATTATTTATTCATCGATGCAAAAGGTATTGAAATGATTCGATCGGATCAATGTCTTCTGACTCAAAAAATCCAGAAAGAAGTTTTGATCCTATTATTTACAACATTCGGTGATCTTTCCCTACTTAAATCCTATTTGATCCTTAAGTGGCAACAAATCCTTCAAAGTCATGAAGATCCTCTCTCACCTACATCCGATAATGAATTGGAGAGAGTCTCTTTTAAAGACTATATTTTTAACAAAGAAGTGAAGTTTGGGACTTATGCATCTGTGTCTTCTCAACCTCCTGGTGCTATAGTTGCGACAAAAGAAGTTTTAGTCGATGAAATGGCAATTCCTCCTTATAATTGGAAGGTTCCTTATATAGTGGTATATGGATTACCTAATACGCCACTAAAAAATCTAGTTTATCACCCAAAAGATGTCTTAAAGCGTGGAAGTAGTTTACGAATTAATTATTTTTACTATATTACCAAGTGCGTAAATCCTGCACTTGATCGACTTCTTTCTCTTGCCGGGGTAAATATTTTTCAATGGTTCCAAGCAATGACTCGACCTAAATTATTATTGCGTCATATCAATTATGATCTTATACCTCGAGATCTTCTTCCTTTAAACCAGCGACATCAAGATCCCGCAACTCCCACAATTCCTTTGTTGTTACCTGCTGCAATATCGCACCAACAGCAAATGTCTATGGAGCAGTTTATTCTTCAACGAAATTGTTTACTGTGCGAACTGAATTTGGCGAAGTCTAGCAAGCTGATTTGTGAAAGTTGTACAACAATATTTCGCAAGTTTCGTCAGAGCCACAATGATAAAGGCTCTAAAACTCTAAAAGCGGGGAGATCAACAAATCGTAATTATAGTTCGTCTTCTTCGTCTTCGTTGATCGAAATACTTGATTCTCCATCGACTCGAGAAGAGGTATTTACTGAGCAGGAAACTTCCCTCTACTTAACCTTCCAACAAACATTTAAGAAGCTCCAAACAATGAATAATTATTACGAGCGAAGATGTAATCAATGTGTTAAATTTGATGCCACTCATCGATTTCATGGGATTTCAAGGAATAATGTTTCACAAACAAACTCACAAACATTACAATTCTTTGCTAAGAATGAACTGCTCGGGATGGAAAATTGCTCGAATCTTTCTTGTGATGTCTTTTATGAAAGAATGAAGTTATTGTTAGCACTTGAAGATTATCTTCTTGTCAGTTATGAATTACAGTTATGACGGATGAAAAGAAACTGAATGTAATTTATCGTTAACTGATAGTAGATATTAGTAATTACTAATAAACTAACGTGAAAGCAGAAAATGGCTGAAATCGAAACATATTTAGAATAAAGACCACAGAATCATTCATCAAGAAATCCCCAAAGAATTAATTGGTTTCTTGTGATGCCAAAGAGTTCTTCTTTTTCAAGTTTATCTTGGACAACTGGTCGATAGGAGATCAACCATGATGTATATGGAGATCGAGGACATTCTTCTAAACCTAATAGAATTTCTTTCGTTTTCTTCTTGCTCACTCTTCTACTGATTAGAAAGGCATTACAATAAACACATTGACGACCAAACCATCCAACTCCTACACTAATCCCTTGTAAAGTCGCGTGATGATTGATTGCCGTGGAAGAATCCCAACTATGACTGTCTACAGGAACAGGCGAAGATGGAATTTGTGGTATGGGGATGTTCAGAGTTAATGCACTTTCTTTCACTTTGATTTCAGTGTCAGTGGGAGGGATAGCATGAAAGGAGAAGTCTTTACTCGTCACTTCTTCCGATGAATCAAGTTGAATGGAACGGTGAATCCATGAGATGATCTTCTCTACTAATGGAACCCACGGTTCTAACTGTATTAGAGATTTACCTTGAGTTGTATTGCTGATCCAAATTAACTTTTTCACTAAATTTGCATAAAATGTGTGAGATTGAGAATCGTCAGGGAAGTAATGACAAAAATCAGTGCCATGGAATAAGAAGATTGTTAAAACACTCTCCCAACAGAACTGTTCGATGAGTTCTTCTGGTTTCTGAGAGGAGAATGATGAATGATATTTATTTAGAATCAAGAACGTGACAAGTGTCCGATAAACACAACTTCCTTGAAGAATACTTTGAGAGTCTTGCTCTGGATTAGTTTGATACGATTGAAGAATGGATCGAAACTTTTCTCCCATGTTAAATAAAGACACACAAGAATATTTTTGAGGGAAAGAAGAGACGCTATCAGCCATCTTTGGAGATGTTTTATTGAATTATTATTGTGTAATAAAGTCACATACTATGACGAATATGATTTTAATGACGAAAAGGATACGATGACCAAACAAACATACTTCAAGAGACTTCTCTTCTCTGATAACAAAAACATTTTTAATGACGAATAAATGAAGATTGACAACCTTCCACACAAATTTGATATATTCTTATCTTATAACATTCCCCTCCTTCACTCCATTCTCTCTCTCTCGCAGTAAAACAACGTAAACCGAAATAAACAATCAACATCTATCAAGCGGTGCTCCTATCTAAAAGCAAAGGTTAGGAAGGGAAATCAAATTGAAGAGAAAAATGAATTGTCAATATGTAATAAAGATGAATGAATGAATGATCGATGAAACAAAAACAAAATCAATACCACTGTCGTGTAGGTAAACAAAAGCAACTTACTTCATCACCACTTTGCTCGTTATCCTCGCTGCTAACGCTTATCATCCCTTTATCAGAGCAACTACGACTTTCTTCCGAGCTAATAACACTTGTTTCACCATGTGATTTCTGACTCGCGGAAGAATTCTTCTCCGACCAAGACAAAGGACCTTTCTTAGAACACTCAGCACAAATCGTGTTAGAAGGTGTTGGAACAACTCTAAAATCAGATTCATTTGCCACAGTCGAGAATGTTCGAATGGATTCCGTATCCTCGCAACTTTCTTCATCATCGTCCTCATCTGAATCTTCGACATATCCTGTTTCTTGTTTCCCATACAACCATCGAATATACCAATTCACAAACATTTCCTTCGTTAAGCAGTTCTTATTCGCATATATTTTCTTATATAAGCTTTTACTATCTTCAACAAAAGAAAATTGTTCGTGATCATGACGATATAGGAGCTGAAAGAGAATGTGGTCGTTTGGTGCATTATTCTCTCTATGGCATCGATCAACATGGCAGCCAATCTCATAGCTATCTTTCTCTTGAAGTTGGTAGGATGATTCATGCAAACCAATTACTGTATTCCACTGATCCTCTGCGATGTTCAAATCTTCTTCGATTTCACCTGCATGCTCAAGAGAAAGTTCGAATATGTCAACGTATTCACTAGGGGACAAAACACGACAATCCGCATAGAGATCATAGCAAGTAGACGCTATACTTCGCGTAGAAAGTTGCCTTTGAAAATCCTCAGGTATAGAGATTGGCGACGAGTCGATATCCTTAAACTGTTCTGAAGTCTGTAATAAATCGAGATTTTCTTTCACTGGAGCTTCTTCCTGAGCATCAATAAGGGATATAAAACTAGTTGGAGCAGGTAATACTGATGGGATCTCATTAGCGATAAAAGAAATCTTAGAAGGAGAAAGATCTTCATCAATTTTCAACTGTTTAGGCTCATATAGAGGGAAGTAAAAATCTTTTGGAGTATATGGACTCCCTTTGTTTTCATTATTCTTTTCTCTTGGAGGTGTTTGCAACATATTATCTGGCAAATGTTTTTCAGTTGGCTTAGTCAAGGAAGGGACATGTTTCGAAGAGACAGGCTTGGGTAGAATCTTGCAGAAAGCTGCAATCTTGACAATCGTTTCACTTTCAAAGATAACATTTCTGCTTTCATCGAATCGACTTCTCAATTCTTTTTCTCTAATAGGAAGGTTTTTGACGCTAGAGCGAAGCAATTCTTCCAGGACTGAATTACTATCGACAATGTTCCTGTCAGACTCTTCTGTCAGCGAAGGAGTTGGGAAATGAACCAATTCTCTTTCATCTCCTGCAGTTTCAACTTTCGAAATTATCGAGGAGCAGGACACATTAGTTGAAACTTCTGACGATGTTAACGATTCTTTGCCGTTTATTGATGGTGATAACTCGGTTTCTACCTCAGGAATTTCATCAATGCTTGATAATAGTGAGTTTGGTAACGAAGTCTGATGATCTGCTACCTCATTCTGAGGTTCATCGAATTTTGGCTCTTCGGTGATTTCCTCTTCTTTAGGAAAATCGGAGGCTTCAGGTTGGTCGGAAATTTGAATAAGTTCCTCGGTGCTTTCACTGTCAATCGAACGAAGAATAGCCTGCAATTGGTAGCAAACTGTGTCAGTAATGTTTTCACATTCATTGGCCAACTCGACTACAGCATCAAGGATTTCGTCAGTGCTTTTAACTGGCGGTGTGGACTCATCGTTAGTTATGTCGTTAAGGGCGATGTCAGCAATCGGTGTTATTTCAGATTTTATCTTTTCAGTAAATTCGTATGAAGTTCCTTCATTTTGTCTTGTTAGTAAAGTTTCAATTTCTTCCAATTGGTCTGCATCTTTCTTACTGCATTCTTCGTCATTCTTATCAATTTCATCTATCTCATCTTTTTCGTCGTCAACATTTTCATCGTTTTCATTTATCACAATTCGCTCATTGGGTGACTTCATCTTTTCTTTATTCAAACCATTTTCTCTTTTGACATCAGGAATAGGCGAAACAACACTTGTTACGCTGCGATCGGCATTCAGGTTGATTGTTGGCAGTGGTGTGGGGATAACAGAGGAAGAACAAAGGAAGGATTCAGGAGGAGTTTGGGTAAAAGAGGAAGGAGCAGAAACTTCAGTACCTTGATTGTTTGATTCGGGAATATGGAGATCGTTTTGCGCATTGAACATCCCACAATCCTTAATGATTACACGATGAGTCGCTGGATCACATTCCTCTGATATCTTTCTTACTAAATCCATACCACTGATCACTTCACCAAAGACAACATGTTTACCATCAAGCTTTGGAGTAGGTTTTAGCGTGATAAAAAATTGAGAACTAATCCATAGATTGATAAGAAGAAAAGAAGGAAAAGGAAGAAAAAACAACTCACTTATTCGTATTTTTGCCTTTATTTGCCATAGATAAGATTCCTGCCTTACTATGAGGATGAAAAGTTTCATCTTTGAAGTTTCCCCAAAGATCAGCAAATTTCGTCTTTTCGTAGATTGATCTACCTCCAGTTCCATCATCTTTAGTAATATCTCCACCTTGAACAACAAAATTCTTCACGATCCTGTGAATTCTACTTCCTTTATATCCGAATCCCTATAGAACAAAATTCAGATTGGAGAAGAATGGGAAATGAATAGAGAACAAACCTTTTCTCCTGTACAAAGTACTCGAAAGTTTTCAGCTGTAAGTGGAACTAAATCATGGTATAATTCACAAACAACCTTCCCTACATCTTCACCATTAATAGTGAAATCCAAAAACACAGTTTGACGACCAGTAGAAGTAGAGGTCTCTTTTACAGGTAAAGACACCTTTTCTTCAGGTTTAGATTCATTGACTGTGCTTTGAGATGTATCTAACTGAAAATTGAATTTAATCGGATTTTGTTCATTTATTGTATTTGAAGATACTATCTGCGGGGAGGAAGCTTGAAAACTGCCAAAACTGAATGAAGAAGAGGGAAACTGGAATGGAGTTTGATTATTCTCCACCCCTGGTTCTCTTGAGATGGAGGAGGTAGAAAAAGAAAAGGATTGAAACCCCTTTGCCGAGGGTTTGTTAGCTGCCGGTTGAGATTTGCCTAGCGATCCCATTTGAAAATCTCCAAAAGAATGTGAAAACTCTTCAACTTTCACTGCAGGCTTGGAAAGATCTGCTTCTTTATCTTTATTATTCTCAAAAGTCAATTCTGTACCCAAAGATGCACTCCCTCTTTTAGTTTTCTTGGTTGAGCCTTTTCTCTCTCCACGGAATGGCACATCATCTTCATCATCTTCCACAACTAACTTGACTGGTAAAGGCACAGCTGGAACTTTAATCGGGACTTTTATCGCTTCTGTGTTCAATATTTTCGTGGGTGGGGGTTGCTCTGCTTTCTTTTCTTCCTTTGGCATTGGTTTTGGAGAGTTCAAATCAACGAACTGAATTTGATCACAAACTTGATCAAGCAAAGAAAAAGGTTCTTCTTCATCTTCATACAATTTTGAGTTAATTGTATGATCATTAAATAATTGGAAGAGTTTCTTGTGTTGAAATTCTACCTCTCGATCAGCAGCTGTAAGAATGTCATCAAATTGCCTTTTCCTTATAGTTCCTGTTGGATCTGACATACCACGTTGTTTCTTTTCTTTCTTCTTCCCATGATACTCATCTAATATTTTTTTCATATGGGGAAGTTCTCCTCTCTTCATCTTTCTTCCATCTATCGAAGTAAAGTGTTTGTTTGATTGTGCTTAACAGGCTTTCTTTCATCGCAAAGACGGAAATTTAAAGGAAAATTGAAGGAAAATTCTGTGCCTTCTTCTTGCAATTGATTATTTGCTCTTTCTTCAAAGCTGGGGAAGAAATGGATCTGTCAGAAATTCATGATGGTGAAGAGAACGAAGAAGTTGATGGACATGAAGATGAAAGTGAGGATCTGGAGGAGGAAGTAAGTGATAATGAGAATGATGAGAATTTTGGCGAGGAATCGGATGAGGAACTAGAAGAAGTTATTCCCCGAAATGATTCCCCGGTCAAAGCATCAATACAAGAAGTTGTTGTGACATCAGAAGAGATAGAAAAATTAACAAAGGAACTAATTGAAGCGAAGGTAGAACTTTCATTTCTTAAAAAGCGAAAGAAACTTCTACTCGAAGAAGTTCACAGGCAATGCCTCGAGGGAGAACTTGATCCAAAGAAACGACTAAAACCATACTACGATAAAAGGAAGAAATTAAAGGTCTCACAAGAGATTATACCCCTTGAAAAAGCATGATCTTTCTTTTGTTTGTAACTATTTTTTCATTAAATTTATATTTTCGTTACCTTTTCATTGTTTTCCGAGGAACTCGTACTAAGCTTACACTAACAAACGTGAAGAATAAATTGGAAGCAAAGCACGAGTTATGATCGTCGTTGTTCGCCTCTTTTGTCTTATTTGCGCACTTGGCGGACCATACGAACTGAATTCACATTCCAATCCATCTTTGTGCGGGTAACAGCCATAATTCTGCGCATTGAACGAAAAGTTTCATTGTTCATGTTGGTATACATTTCTTCTAACCCCTGTTGCAAGGCAGCCTCTTGTTCCTACAAGATCATAATAAGATCAACGAATCATAAAGGAATTCACGGTATATACCTGAATAATAGAAACAACTTTATCAAAGAGCGCATTTTCATTACTATAATTAAAACTATTTGCTTGAACGTTCTTGTTCGTTTGCATTTGAAGGTTACCATCCTCGAAGTAATGGACGTGAATCTAATACAAAGGAATCAATCAAAGGAATAGGAAGTCAGCAAAACAGTCAAAGAGGATTCATTGCCTTTCTTACCTTGATATCGCCTGAGAGAGTTGCATTTCCATCATTCACAGCGAGGGCCCAAGATGAGGTCCATTTACCACTCCAAAAGTTTTTCAGATTTATTCTTTCTCCGGTAATAACAACTGTTAGGTTACCATTCACTGCATATACACCAACGGCAGCATTTTCTCCTGGATAAAAAGATCTAACATAGTCTGATAGTCGTCTTTGTAAACCTCGACGTAATTCAGATAATCCTTCGTCTTGATTAGAAGGGGTTTCTTCTGAAGGTGTCGTTTGCTACATTATCAATTGATTAAAACAACAAACTTTGTAGAGCGTTTTAATAATACTTACTAAAGTGAGATGATCAAGCTCGAATGTCGCGTCCTCAGCAGGATCGTAGTAGTGAGTTAAGTCAATCTCACCTGCCTGGGAAATCACCACCTTCGAAGAAGCGATTAGACCATAATCCTGAGATAAAGATAGAGAAAATTACCTTTCTTCCAGAAGGTGCGGTGACAAGCTTCGAATGTCTGAGGTTCGAGACGCGGGCAATGCCAGCGACAACGTTATCTGGTAAAACCTCCTCGTCGACAATCTTCTTCACATCTAGAGGGAATGATTAAACATATTCAATAATCGTTCCAAATATCATTCAGTACCACTTAAAACTTCAGAAAATTGACCAGGTGGGCAAGACAGGAGATAGTGTTGAGCAATCTTTAATTTCTCTTCATTGGATAACTATCACACAGAAAATAATTAATTTTTAATAAAAAAAATAATTTTTCTCCACTATAAAGTCAGTTACCTCTTCTTCAAACTCTGCCATTCTTTCTTTCTCTTATAATTTTCCTATCTGACTATGAAGGACTGTTAAGCTGCAGCTGTTCGACTAATCTCAACACAACAAAGAAAATCTTTCACACATTCACTCGTTTTAAGGAATTGGTTAAATTAAATGCGACGCCAAATTATGTGAAATTGAGATCAAAAGGAAATGAAAAGAATGATACAGCTTCATACCTGCTTTCTCGCCCTTTTCTTCTGCTCTTTAGTTGTGTACTTGAGCTATGCCTATAAGATAGGACATGTGATCAAAGATATTTTAAAAGTTTCAAAACATGATGAAAACTGCTTTACACAAGGTCTTGTAATAGACGGGGAGAAGAAGGTGTTGTATGAATCGTGTGGATTGCATGGGAAATCTTCCTTAAGGAAATTAGATTTAAATACCTTTCAAATACTAAAGCAGAGGAAAATTCCTCGTTCAATCTTTGCTGAAGGCATTACCTTAATCAATAACTATATTTTTATGTTAACATGGAAGAATAAGATTCTCTATACATATGATGCTGATACTCTCAAACTTGTTGCAAAAATGGGTATCTCAACGAAGAATGGCGAAGGTTGGGGCATAACAACTGATGGAAAGCAATTAATCGTAAGTGATGGGACTGATTATCTCTCTTTCTTTGAAATTCCAACTATTCAACCCCCAAGCTCTGAAATCCTGCATGAACCGATTAATCCTTCACAAGAGAAACAATTAGTAAAAATTCGGGAAGTTAGAGTTTATGATCCTGTAAATACGAGGAGTATCAGTCACATTAATGAGTTAGAGTATGTCAACGGTTACGTCTTTGCTAATATTTGGTATCAAGATATTATTATTCAAATTAATCCTGAGAATGGTCATATCGTTGAAAGGTATGATCTCTCAAAGATCTTTCCAAGAGAAAAACGGAATCCTCATGCTGATTGTTTGAATGGTATAGCTTTTAATGAAAAAGATAAAAGTTTTTTAGTGACAGGGAAGTTATGGTCTAAATACTTTCATATTAACTTTACCAAGGTCTTTGAAGATCGGGAATTTTTATAAAAAACTCTTAAAGGCCTTGATTTATTATGCATTTGCTAAATTTAACTAATCAAAGGAGGTGAGAAGTAATTCTTTCACAACACCTATAATTGGCACTTCCGACAAATTAAAATCTTCCGATCGATCTGCTTCTAGCTTTTTCTGTAAAGCCCTATGAAATTCTTCTCGAATTCGGAAGAAGATCGCGGCAATCCTTTCAGAACAAGCAAAGCTGATCCACTCATCTACTAAAAGCAAACCTTTGCTTGCGTCATACGACAGAGAACCGCCAAATAAAACTAAAGCAAACGCTGTCACTTCTGATGTGTCCTTAATATAAATTTTCTCTTGATTATTAGTATTTCCTTTACTACTATTGCTTCCTGAAGGCGAGGGGCTCACATTGTTGACAATGCTCTTCTCACCGTACAGTATATAGTTGGAAGTAGTATAACTTGCATTGCTAAAATTTGCACTGGAAGGATGAATAAAGATGCGCTGTAAATTCTCTGTAGAGATATCAAAGTCCGCTGTCACAGATCGAGAAGTATTATTAGAGAAAGACAGAGTTGGAGAATCTTCAAGTGGATTAATGAGTTCATTTTTCGGCAAGTAGTACTTAACTTCCTTCGCTTCGGCATCTCTTTCAACTGCTGCTCCCATAACCTCCATAAAGCGCTTGGGAGGATGAAGAATTTTGGAAACCTGTGGATATAATCCAGCGCAATAAATCGCAGATAACAGATATTCGTAACGAAGATGACTTGCTCCAGTAGTTTGAACCGACTGATCTTGAATCTTTTTTAATTGTTCTTCGTAGTCTTGAAGATAATCTTGGTAAGAAGAGGGATAACGTCGAGACGATAATAATCCAATTTCTAACAAGTCTTTGAGGTAATCTTTCATCGTTTGCTTAATTTCAATAAGCCGCTCAAAGATCAAACCATGATTTTTGCAAAATCTACAATAGAGAAACAATAGAGGAGATTGAATTGGTGAGAAGAAGCATATTATACCTTCTTGAATCTTTCGCTCGCTCCCAAGCGACGAAACAATTTACAATGACATTGTA
>VFQN01001136.1_pt1 | contig 46262 bp, 73 predicted proteins | sample 3512371 | NCBI WGS metagenome assembly VFQN01 (sample SAMN10412370, study PRJNA504923) | tailings metagenome | isolation source: Replicate 2 from Balatoc abandoned mine | place: Philippines: Itogon, Benguet | collected 2017-08-28
GCTCCCGATCTTCCCGCCCCTCGTATGGCCACGACGACGCGCCCGCTTCCCGCCCCGCTTCCCGCCCCTCGTACGGTCACGACGACGCGCCCGCTTCCCGCCCCGCTTCTCGCCCTAGCTACTGGCACGACGAGGAGGACACCCCCTCGTACGCCCCCCGGCCCTGGAGCTGGAGCCGCCCCTCCTCCACCCCCGCCTCCCGCCCCTCGTACGGCCCCTCTTCGCGCCCTGCTTCCCGCCCTAGCTACTGGAACGATGACGAGGAGGACACCCCCTCGTACGCCCCCAAGCCCTGGAGCTGGGGCCGCCCCTCCTCCACCCCCGCCTCCCGCCCCTCGTACGGCCCCGCCTCCAAGCCCTCCTCCACCCCCACCTCCCGCCCATCGTACGGCCCCGCCTCCAAGCCCGCTTCCCGCCCTAGCTACGGCCACGATGACCATGAGGACACCCCCTCCTATGCTCCCGCGTCCAAGCCCTCTTGGGGCGGCTGGTGGAAGAAGCCCGCTTCCGCCCCCAGCTGGGACCACCATGATGATGACAAGCACTACTAAGTGAGTCCACATCTCGAATAAACGCTATGCGATGCTGTGCTGCTTGCATGCTCGGGATGTGCTGGTACATAGCCGCCACAGCGTTGTAGCTTACCTACTCAGGAATGCAAGGCTTCATTACTGACCGTCGTTGTGCGCTTCTTGCCTTTGCGCAGGCCTTCAAGCGTTCTGGTAGCTGGTCTCATCTTGGCAGCCGCAATTCGGACCAAGCAATGGTGACTGGCTGATTCTTGACCGGAATGGCAAGAGCTCGAACCTAACTGGTTAGCGTGCGTGCGTGCGTGCCGTGGTTTTGCTGCAATACAGCAAACGCCGTGCCAGGCCGGGTATGCTTACGCTGTGGGTGCTGTGCACCATGTTGTAAGGGCTGCCTATTGATTTGAAGCAGCCGTCTCGTGCATACCGATTTGTCCTCTCTCTTACTGTAAAACTCTCTCCTACCGAAGCACACGTAATCGTCTTCCCTCGACTTGCTCTTGCGCCTACGCGCACGTGTTGCAACTGTACATGTTAGCGTTTGTGTATACACCGTCGCGCTGGCTTTGGCCGGGTTGATTGCGTGGTGGAAGGACGTACATTTGGCCATGCCACAGACCTCGTTTATCTTGCCGGGCTGCGACGGAACGCCTTGATTGGCGTCAAATGTAAGGAACGCGCCGCCCGTTTGCGTCCTCCGTAATGTGTCTCTCACGCATCTGCACTCGGTGAAGCAAGCAGCATGAGACCAGCGGCCCGGGGGATCCATCGTCGGCATCCCACATGTAAGGCGCAACGCATGCATGGCAGGGGAGCCGGCGTACTCATCAGCTGCATGGTCGCCTCTCGACTGCCACGTGCTTATACACGGTCCATAGCAGTGTCTTTGCAGCACGAAAATTTGTACTGGTACAGTGGTACTACTGCACACCTTGACCATCACCAGGTGCCCTTCGTTGCCTCAAGGTAGGTTTGCGTCATGGTATCTGGCCTTACTGCTGCACCGCGCAGACCCATGGGTCACTCCAACCGCTTACTACGCACAGCTCCTTGAATCACTGTCTTTTCCCCATGCGCGTAAGACACACGGTATTCACCTGTTGCCTGTTTGGGGGATATGCATCCATGCGGGCAACTGGCACGAGCATTCACCCAAACCTGCCTCAGGGACCGCTGGACTCCGGCCAAGCGGGAACGGTAGCTTGAGTACCGGCATGCGCACCATCTGCGCACCACCATGCTCTCCTGCTGGCGGCCCCTGCGGAGTCCCACCGATGTGCTGGGGTGAAGGGACGTTGCTTGAGTAGCACGGCGGAAGCTCAAAGCCGGGCGTATTGCTGCCATGGGGGCCATACCGCATGCACCAGCGAGTTGGCACCACGGGAGGCAGTCCCCCACCCGTTTCCTACACGCGGTATGCCGCCTCGGGATGTGCAAGGTCACGCTCACGCTGTGCTGTGCTGTGCTGTGCTGTGCTGTGCTGTGCTGTGCTGTGCTGTGCTGTGCTGTCTCACTACCCTACAGTGAGCCCCAGGGTCTGGCCTCACGCGTCAAGCGGGTGTGAGGGGCTGGCAGCCACCGAGGCAGCCGCACCGCTTCTGCCGTTGGCCAAGCACCATGGTGCCCAAGGCTGTGGGGATGGACAGGGCTCGCTGGAGCAGCGGAGCGCCATGGCTTGAGCGGTTCCTGCAAAGACGAGGAGGTGCGGCGTCGTGGGGCGCCTGCAGGCGGGCAGGGCTTACCGGTAGGACACGTGGGGTGCTGGGGGTCGCCATGCGGTGCCATGTAGGGCAGCGGGAGGGAGGAGCTGACGTGGGGCACGGGCGCCAGGGGACTGTGCTGCTCACGGCGTGCATCCTCGGTCTGCACCTGAGCCGCTCTGCCTCGTCTTGGTGTTCGAATGTGTTCCCTAGAACACCACCCTTGATGCTTACGCAGCCTGATACTCAGGCGAGAAGTGCACGAGCAGAGATGGACGGAAGAGGAGCGCTGGTAGCCTGTAGCGGCCAGGGAAAGCACCGACCCCCGCTAGCGGCTACATACTCGTTGGCGCCGTACACCGGACCAGGTGGCGTCATGCCTAACCCCAGGCCCCCGTCTTTATTTCCTGTCTTACTCCACGCTACTTTGGATGACATGCATGCGCGGATGCGGCATCGTGGGCAACAACAGCTACCGGTAGGTACTGCAGCAGTAGAGCCAAACGGCAGGCCCGAGGCCCCTGCCCCACAGCTTCTGGCCAGGGAGGAGGCAGGGGCCTGCTCCTGCCTGCTGCTGGTGCTGCGTGGTGGCCTGTAGCGGCTAATCGCTTGGCGCCATCCAATCTCCAGGGTTCGGCACGCCTCCCCGGCCACAGGAAGCGTGGCAGGCAGCATCGTGGGGCGGATGGGGACCAGCAAAAGCTGTAAAGCCGTACTACGTACATCGTGACCAAGCGTGGCAGTACCATGGCAACAGCAGCTACCGGTACTGCGGCAGTGGAGCCCTGTGCCACCCCACAGCTTCTGGCCACGCAGGGAGGCCGAGGAGGCAGGGGCCTGCTCCTGCCCAGGGGCCTGCTCCTGCCCTGCTGCTGGCACGCCGGACTCGAGCCCCACGTGCGAACGGCTGGAGCTGCCAGCTGGTCACCGGTAAGCAAGAAAATGGACAGTCGTTGTTGCTTGGGCTGGCAGGAATGCCGCACGCTGGCCCGTACTCGTGTCGACTGCCTGGCGTGAGCTGGCGGCGGCACGCCTGTGCAAAGAGCGTGCTTGTTACAGACCTCGGTGGATATTTAAGGCGAATCGCCATGTGCTTCATTTGTGCTTAACTAGCTGCTGCTTTGTGCATACGGTATTGCGATGGCAGCTGGAGGCCTGGAGCACTTGCGAAGGTGCGGGATGGCCCATGGGTCGCCCCGCTGTCATCCAAGGCGCCCTGAGATACCGACGACATCTTTGCGCGTTATTGTGTACTGTTCCTGCCAGTTTTAGCTGCAATATTTGTGTTGTTACATCAGGCTTGCAACGGAGTCCGCGGCTGCATCCTGGTTGCCTGAATGGACGAAGGCGAAGTTGCCGGACATGCGCGGACGTTGTCAGCAGCGGGAGGCAAGTCCTGTTTCGCTCACATGCCAGTGCATGCAGTGCTTTCCGTGGCATGCATCAGCCCTACCAAATTTCGCGCAGCGCTGCGAGTCTTGTTTCCGTCGTCGCCGATGCGCCCTGAGCAAAACAGTTGCTGACTGGCGGTAAATGAATAAGGCCTTGTCCAGAGTTGAGGAGGGGGCGAGGCCGACACAAGTCCCTGCCTCGAATAAGCAGCTTGTCGTTCTCAGGGGCAGTGGTACATGTGGCATGTGCCCCTGTGCCGTGATGCACCCTTGTGCATCCACCCAGCAGGGGATGGCGAGCACGCGGACTCAGCTGGCAGCAAGGTGAGGGGGGCGCACAAGCAGCAACGCCTCTAACCCTCTGTGGCGACCTCTCCGCTTGGCCGCGTACTGGAAAGCCCAGCATACTTGGCAGGTCCTACCTGTCCACCCTAACCTTGGCCCCCTGTACTCATGTCCTCCTGGTCATCCTTACGCCCTGCCTCCCCGCCCCTGCCCCCCCCAGATCCTGTACTCGTGCCTGGTGGTTGGTCTGGTGTTGCTGTCGGGGCTGGTCAGCGGCCTCACGCTGGGGCTGCTGTCACTGGACAGGGTGGAGCTGGAGGTGGTCAAGCGGAGGTGGGGGCGGGGCCGGGATGGAGGGTGGCGGGCGGCGGGCGTGGGGGAGGTGGGGACGAGTGCGGGCGGGTGCGGGTGTTGTGGGAAGAGCGCAAGCAAGCGTTTGTGACCGACAGATGTGTGATGGGAAAGACACGCTGCTCCCTGGTGTGGCTGGCCATCTCAGCTTCACGCCTTTCCTCTGCAGCGGGAGCGCGTTCAAGCGCAAGTGGGCGGCGCGCGTGGCCCCCCTGTTGACCGACCCGCACTGGCTGCTGGTCAGCCTGGTGAGCGTGGACACCTGACGGCGCGAGCAGGAGGGGCCTTGACGCCTTTTGACCGGAAGAGGTGGCAGAGGCACTGGCTGCTGCTGGCACAGCTGCTGTGCTCACTGCGCAGCTACGTGGGTATCAGTAACGCGGCGACGGGTGCCGTACCGTTTTGCCGTACAGATGCCGGGCAAGACACAACAGTAGTTTGTGTAAAGCAAGGGTGCTGTGCGCCTCCCTCCACAGACGCTCATCAACGCAGCCTGCAACGTGTCCCTGCCCGTCTTCCTGGACCGGCTGGTGTCTCCCGCCGTGGCCATCGTGCTCGCCACCACCGCCGTACTGGTGTTCGGGGAGATCCTCCCGCAGTCGGTGTGCGCCAGGTGAGCCGTTATCCCTGAGCCCACAGCCGCCCGCACATAAGAGACATGGGTGCATTTTTACACGACACCATACCGTACCGCCGCATGCCATGCTTACCGGGAACACACTTCCAGCCACAGAGCAAACCGCGCTTCTTGACGATTGACACTTGGTGGACAGGCCTGGGCATGGTACACTCACGAGGGCTCGGTTCATTGGGCCGCGGGCTATTCTTGGGAGCCTTCAATGCCTCCTGTATGCTGGTCATATGCTTCTGGCAATGTGCCTGACCAGCAATCACCCTTGCCCTTTACCCCCGGCCTCCCCACAACACAGGCACGGCATGGTCATCGGCGGCGCGCTGTCGTGGGTGGTCCGTGCGCTGATGCTGCTGACGTCGCCCATCAGCTGGCCCGTGGGGCGCCTGCTGGACTGGCTGCTGGGCGCGCCGGGCGCACCGGGCTCCGCCATCAGCGGCGGGCGGCGTCAGCTCAAGACGCTGGTCACGCTACACGCCAAGCACGAGGGGCTGGGCGGAAACCTCAGCCAGGACGAGATCAAGGTGGGTCCCTGGCAAGCCACTGGTCTCGTCGGTATCCGTCCTTATGGCCCCCTGGCTCTCCAGACATACCCCATTAGGGTTTGTAACAATAACATGGGTCTCGTCTGAGCGCCTGGGTGAAGTTAGGGTGTTGGGGGCTTGCCTGCTACCGGGAAGACAGTACGGGCGTAGGGCTGTCCGCACAGCTAGGAGCCTACGACGTGCGGTAGCGGGCTGTGCAGGTAATGAAGCCTCGCGCCCACAGATGGGGTTTCACTGAAGCTTATTTTACATTGCCGATAATCAACAAACGCATAGCGATATCACGAATGCAAAAGCGGGTGCTGAGTTGTCCGTTGCTACGGCAAGCATAGACCTTGCAGCTAAGCAGAACCGAAGGCCGGTCGGCACGTGCCAAGTGTGCCGTATGTGCGTGCCCGCAGATCATCCGCGGCGTGCTAGACCTGTCCGGCAAGGACGCGTCCGCCGCCATGACCCCCCTGGACCGCGTGTTTGCGCTGCACGCCGCCACGCCGCTGGACCGCCGAGTGCTGGCGGCGGTGCTGCGCACGGGCCTCAGCCGCGTGCCCGTGTGGCGCCGCGGGCCGCGAGGCCACCCGCAGTTCGTGGGCGTCATGCTGGTCAAGGAGGTGCTGCAGCAGGTGAGCGCCCGTGCGGGGGCGTAGCAGTACGGTAGACTGTACCTTACGGACCCCGGTACATTGCCGTTGTTGCAGCAGGTGAGGACGCATGCAGCCTGACAGCTTTCCTGTGTGCGTGCGCATCCGTACGGCAGGGTTGTTGTAAAGTGCCGGCACCGCAAAGTCCCTAGCGTCAAGGGAAATAAGCGTAACCCTGAAGTGCTCATGGCTTGTGCCCCCAGGTGAACCCCTCCCGCGGCGTGCGTGCGGGCGACGCCCCCCTGCGCGTGCTTCCGCACCTGTCTGCCCACACCTCGCTGTTCGACCTGCTCAAGCTGTTCGCCACGGGCCGCAGCCACATGGCGGTGCTCACAGTGCCGGAGGGCGAGGTGGGGGACCTGCTGAGGGGGCTGCAGGGGCCCGGGAGCGTGCACGGGACGCACGGCAGCGAATCGGGCGGCAGCAGCAGTAGTAGTATACTGTCTGGCGATGGCAGCAATGTGCACAGCAGCAGCAGCAGCGTTAGCAGTGGGGGCAGTGGGAGGAAAAGCAGCAGGCGGAGGAGGGGCAGCGGAGGGGAGGGGAGTGATGGGGAGCGGGTAGCTAGCGGCGGGGGCAAGGGGGAGGGCCTGGGGAGGGGTGCATGGAGGACGGCGGCTGTGCGGGTGCGGGCGGTGCTGGGGCTGGGGAGGGGCAAGGCGAGGAGGCGCGGCGGGGAGGCAGGCGAGGCTGCTGGTGAAATTGACGAGGCGCTGGGGGCCGGGGTGGCGCCCCCTGCTGCAGGCGGTGGGGTGCATGCAGGAGCCATGGCGGGAGCCGGCGAAGGGGCAGGAGCTGCGGCGGCGGGGTCTCTGCCACTGGGTAGTGGACAGGGTCTCCGCGGGAGCACGGAGCAGCAGCAGGGTGCAGGAGCAGCACCGCTGCACTCTACCGGTGCAGGTGCCAGCGGCGGCGTCATGGGCAGTGGCGGCGGCGGTGGCGGCGGCTCGCCGCTGCTCCCCAGCGCCGGCTGGCTGTCCAGCGCCGCCGCCGCCGCCGAGCAGCTGGTGCCTGTGGGCATCATCACACTGGAGGACGTGGTGGAGGAGCTCATGCAGGTAGCGGGGGGAGGGAGTGGTGGCAGCGTTTGGTGCCTTTGTACGGCATGGTTGTTGGCGGGCTGGATTGGGGAGGGCAAGCACTGGGAGGCATGGGGAGGCGCGACTGCGGCACGCTCTTGTGTGTTAGCGACCTGGCGCACCCAGACCTGTGCCTCCTGTCCGTCAGTTGTCGGTGTCCAGATGGGCGCTGATCGCCCGAACGGCTTTGAGGCGCTGAAACTAGCGTTGGACTACGCTGATACCGGATTATATCCACCTTCATAAGCGTATCTGTATGAATATGGCAGGCATTGATACCGTGCCACGTGCCCTCTGCAGTTCGAGATCCTGGACGAGAAGGACAAGATGCAGGAGGCCGTGGGGCCGTCACTGCCGCACGGAGGATCCGGAGAAGGGGGCACCGTTGGCCCCATGTCCCCGGCGCTGGCCCGCTACTTCGTGTCACAGAACGTCTTCCTGAGGGGGCATGATGAGCACTGATGTTCACGAGTAGCTGAAGGGTCACGACTGTGTGGCGAACAGCCGCTGGTACGGACTGGGGGATGGGGGCGGGGGCTGGTGCCACATGTGCCCCGCGTAGTGCTATGGGCTTATATTTGGAGTATGGCCGTGTAATACGGTATCGTTAGCCCGCAAACGGCAATATGTTGCATCGTTTAGGCAGCTCTCACAAGTGTTGAAAACTGGCCGGTAAGGACGCACGCACGCCGCACACGAAGATTGCACGCGTGCTGACGTGACCGTAGGTTGATTCTCTCTGTAACGCAATAGGTGTTATTTGTAAATGCACTCTGTATTGCACGACCACTGCAAGGGGATCTTATGGCGTGCGCTTTGTCGCTAATGTTGAATTGACCCATGGGTCGTTGTGTTGGCGTCCAAGGCTGCGCGGAATGACAACGACATGTTTGCGCGAAGGTCATGAGGACAAGGCTGACATGCTGCACTCAATTAACAAGTTAAAAATAGGATTAACATCAGCATTGTGCCTGTGCAACTCAATGGAAGATGGCATTCGAGAGCTTACCAGGCCGCTTCGGACGCTGTCGGCTGCAGGAGGCAAGTGTTAGCGCGCGCCGCAGCGCCAGATCACCAGCTTGGCAAGTGTTTTGCTCATTTCTGCCTCTGATGGGAAGCGGAGAGCTGCGTGGAAGCAGAGCTGGTTGCGTCCTTGGCAAAACTGTGTGACCGTTCCCATCAACAGTAACGCCGGCTGCGCCGAGGTTGCACGTATATGCACTCTGGTAGTCCAAATATTGCCAGAAGTATCCAAGCCTTCGGAGGACAGCCGGCCGTGGGTTCGGGGCCATGCGTGCCTACACGCAACAGGCGCAGCGGCAGGACATCTGCTAACCTAACCGTCCCTTGCTTGCCGCTGGCCTGCTATTGCTCCGCCTGCCGTGTGCACACAGGTGACGATGAGCACGCAGACACCGCGGGGAGCAAGGTAAGCCGGTGTCAGCAGCGTGTTACATAAGCGGACCAGACAAAACGCAGCCCTCCTTTCGCACGCCGTTCGGGCCAAGTGGCCGTGTGGCCCAACAGGTCAATCCACCAATGTCCTTGTGTCAAGGTACCCCTGGTACGGTAAGCCCGTCCTAGTCCTCACTCCACCCGCCCCTTTCCCCAGATCCTGTACTCGTGCCTGGTGGTTGGTCTGGTGTTGCTGTCGGGGCTGGTCAGCGGCCTCACGCTGGGGCTGCTGTCGCTGGACAGGGTGGAGCTGGAGGTGGTCAAGCGGAGGTGGGGCGGGGCGGGGACCTGGGTGGCGGGTTGGGGGGAATGTGGGAAGCCGGTCGCAGGGGCATGGAGTACGGCGGGTACGGGGGTTGCAGCCTTTTAGGCACAACGGTAGGTGCACTAAGGGTGGGATCCAGGCGTGGGAAATAGGGGCAGAGTTGCGGTGGGGTGGGCCGTAGGGGCGATGCGTTAGTAGGACTGACGCAATGCTACCGGTATTAACGATGCTGTCGTACGTCACCGTTCCTGCATGCCCATGTATGCCCTACAGCGGGAGCGCGTTCAAGCGCAAGTGGGCGGCGCGCGTGGCCCCCTTGGTGACCAACCCGCACTGGCTGCTGGTCAGCCTGGTGAGTCAACGCCAGTTCCGCTACAACGCCTTCGGACGCTGATTGAGATGGGTAGCATCGGCAGGTAGCGCAGGTAGACAGCAGCACCTTGCTTGCACATGTCCCACGTGCACACGTGCTTACCGGTACACTGTGGGACGATCATGTAACACCCATTTGGCAAACCTCAAAATGCAACACTTGCATACCGTGACGTGGGTAAACCTCAGGTCCTCATCAATGCGGGGTGCAATGAGGCCATGCCCATCTTCCTGGACCGGCTGGTGTCTCCCGCCGTGGCCATCGTGCTCGCCACCACCGCCGTACTGGTGTTCGGGGAGATCCTCCCGCAGTCGGTGTGCGCCAGGTTAGCACCACTCTGAGCTCTGCAACTGTATCGTATGGTGGAAGTTGTATAGGTGCAGTACGGAGTCTTGACCTAGGATCTGTACTGTTGCAGCTAGAGAGACAGATTCAAACAGATTAGAGATGCACTCTGAGCGAGCCGCGAGCCGCCGGTGACAGGCAAACCATCCAACTCTGTACTAGCAGCTATCGCCAAGGGTGCAAATATGTGATATGCGCTCGTCGTTGTGCAGTAAACGTGTTGAGTCTCGGCTGTCGGGGGCTACCGAAAACTTTGAACGCCTGCAAACGCTACGGTGCAAGCAGGCAAAGCAGGCGACATTCAGTGCTATTTGACGTCTGTCTTGGCATATTCATGGTGTTGTTCCGGTCAGAAGCTCGGCGCTACTGCAGGCAATGCACTGCCTCCAGCTGAGCTGACGCACAGCCCGCGCGGAAAGTGACACAGAAAACAGCATCAATCATGGCAAACGATACGTCTTTTACGGAGGCACCGCCTTCCGCAAGAGCCCCACCGGCTGTTGCGTGCCTGGCAGCCTGGGCGCCACGGGATACTGCCCTCCTGCCCTCCTCTTCGTGTCAAGCTGGACTTGAGCAAGGTATTGCCAGGACCGCTCGGGTTGTACGGAATGATTTCACGTGTGTCTTTCACTGGCCTTGCCGCTTTCGAAAACTGACCAAACAACGGTATGCTGCTGAACCAACAGGCACGGCATGGTCATCGGCGGCGCGCTTTCGTGGGTGGTCCGTGCGCTGATGCTGCTGACTTCGCCCATCAGCTGGCCCGTGGGCCGCCTGCTGGACTGGCTGCTGGGCGCGCCGGGCGCCCCGGGCTCCGCCATCAGCGGCGGGCGGCGTCAGCTCAAGACGCTGGTCACGCTGCACGCCAAGCACGAGGGACTGGGCGGAAACCTCAGCCAGGACGAGATAAAGGCAAGCGAATCGAGAAAGTAGACGACTTGTGTCCACGACAGCGACCAGCTTCCATGGGCCCTGACCCTTGTCCGGGAATTCCTAGAGCGTCAAGCATAGCCTTGCCCTGGCCGCCGACCCAAATCTGCTTTAGAGCCAAGTGCAGCAGCTTGAATGTCTGCCAGCTCTGCCTGTTGCCCGCAGATCATCCGCGGCGTGCTGGACCTGTCCGGCAAGGACGCGTCTGCCGCCATGACCCCGCTGGACCGCGTGTTTGCGCTGCACGCCGCCACGCCGCTGGACCGCCGAGTGCTGGCGGCGGTGCTGCGCACGGGCCTCAGCCGCGTGCCCGTGTGGCGCCGCGGACCGGGAGGCCACCCGCAGTTCGTGGGCGTGATGCTGGTCAAGGAGGTGCTGCAGCAGGTGGGGTTACCTTCTAGAGCGTGCATTTGTCGTGCGCAGACGTATCCGCTCAACTGATGTAGTCTTACCATACGTAGTCCTACAGCACCTGCACACACTATGCCGCTACCATGGACGCTGCAGGCTAGTATGGTGCACACAGCGCATGCAGCGCTGACCGCTTGGCACTGTCCCCGTTCCCTGCCCCCAGGTCAACCCCTCCCGCGGCGTGCGTGCGGGCGACGCCCCCCTGCGCGTGCTTCCGCACCTGTCTGCCCACACCTCGCTGTTCGACCTGCTCAAGCTGTTCGCCACGGGCCGCAGCCACATGGCGGTGCTCACAGTGCCGGAGGGCGAGGTGGGGGACCTGCTAAGGGGGCTGCAGGGCCCTGCCAGCACGCGCAGCACCCACGGCAGTGAGTCGAGCAGCAGTAGCAGCAGTAGTAGCAGCAGCAGCGGGGACAGCAGCAGTGGGCGGGATAGTGACGACAGTGGGAGCACAAGCAGCCGCAGCAGCTCAAGTTCCAGCAGCAGCAGTAGCAGCAGCAGGACAAGCCTTACCGGGAGCAGCATCGGGAGCTCCATCATTCGCTCCCTTAGTAAACGCCCCAGGAACGGCCCGAGAACCGACGGCCCGTCCCAAGACGCCCATGCCACGGGCGAAGGCAGTCATGACGGGTCCACCGGCGGAGGCAGCAGGCCACGGAGTAGTAGCTTGCTGGCTGGCCACGAGGGCCGCAGCGGGCGCCCGGCGGAGGGCAGCAGCCGTCGCCGCATCCGCCATGTGCTCAAGCTCATAGCGGGCAGCATGCGTGCGGGCAGCAGGCGCCGCCGCGTCAGTGGCAGTGTCGGGGCGGGGAAGAGCAGCACCCGGCACTCGCTGGAGATGACGAGCATGGGGGCCCAGGCTGACCGGGACATTGAGGCCGGCCTGCCGGAAACGGAAGAGGGGGCGGCGGCGGGGCCCAGTCAAGAACGCAGCAGCAGCCAACACCACCCCCGGCACGGCCGGGTGCCGTACACGGGGCAGCTAGCAGCGGAGCAGCTGGAGCGCACCGCTGCTGCGGCTCTGGAGCCAGAAGGAGCAGCGCCGGCAGGGGCAGGGGCAGGAGCCGGTGAAATCCGGCTTGGCGAGGTCACAGCAGGGGCTTTGCCAGTAGGAGCACCGCGTGAGAATGGAGCTGCCGGGACGCAGGAGTCTGCCCGCGGGAGAGGTGTCGGGTATGAGGAGGAGGCGGGGGGCTGGAAGCCGGGTGTGCTGCTGCCGCTGGGCCCGCACCACGTACGGCTCGCTGGCCCCTGGCAGGGCCGCACCCGCCACGTGCTGTCGCACAACCACCTGGTCAGCACTCGAGGCTGGCCGCACGTCACGCCGCCCGCTGCGGCTGCTGACGACGCCAGCGGCTGTGAACTGGCCGCTGCCGCGGGAACAGCACGGCGCATGGCACCTGCCGCAGCGGAGCTGCCGCGGCGGAGTGTCACGGTCCCTGATCTCGACACTTCAGACGGCCCGGGCGCGAGTGGCGCAGACGCGTCACCGCTGGGTGGTGAGGGCGGGGAAGGGCGTGAGGGGGACACCGCCGGGCACCGAGCGGCGCGGGCAGGCCATGCCAGGCCTTCCGCGGCCGCCCAGCTGCGGAGCCTCCGGTCTTACAACGCCTTACTGCATCGCCGAGAGCAGGAGCAGCACGGCCATGCGGGGCAGGGCGGGGAGGTGCAGGCGCAGGTGCAGGTGGCCGGGCAGCAGGAGCAGCAGCACGGGGATACAGGTACAGCACGGCAGGGTACCGAGGCTGGGAGCCACCAGCAGCAGCAACAGCAGCAGGGGCAGCAGCTGGAGCAGCCGCCGGCAGGGGGCCTCCCCGCTGGTGGGGGTGGGCCTGGGGGCGGTGGTGGTCCGTATGCCAAGGGCGGGCTGCTCCCCAGCGCCGGCTGGCTGTCCAGCGCCGCCGCCGCCGCCGAGCAGCTGGTGCCTGTGGGCATCATCACGCTGGAGGACGTGGTGGAGGAGCTCATGCAGGTAAGGCGGGGAGGGAGGGGTAGCTGTAGCGCTTTTGAGCAGGTGTCGCGTGGCGACAGCAATGAACGCGTGAAGGCGTGGGGCAACTTACACCAGCGCGTCAGCGCTCCCTCTGTACCGGTAGCCTGGCAACGCTTGTGGCCTCCCCGGACCTGCCACAGTTTTCTTTCTGTCGGGTAACAAACCTTCGACGCCATGTTCCCTGGGTCTGTTGTCCCCAGTTCGAGATCCTGGACGAGACGGACACGGCACGAGAAGGCGAAGCAGCTGCCACGCCCCTCCACACGCCTCTCAACATGGCACGTGGCACTGCGCCGCAGATGTCCCCAACGGTGGCCCGCTACTTCACGTCCCAGGCGCTGCATGGCTCCGCTTACCCGCCCCCGGCGCAGCCCCTCTAATGGGATGGACAGGACCTACAAACGCTTATGGGCATTCCATGGTCGCCAGTGTAAAGGCGTACAGCGTTTCAAGGGTTCAGGTTTGGATGCAATTACAGGGAGCAATTTTCTGTGTTCATGGGTGTAGTGTTTGTTGACCTTGCGCAGGTGGGTGACCAGCCCTTGGGGAATCCAGTGGGAGCTGCGCTGTTGCGCCACAAATTTGCAGTGATGAACAGGGAGAAGACCACAACAGGTTGCTGTACCGCAGTCCTGGTTACCGTATCGGGAGTTGTGCGCAGTGTGCATTCGTGGGGTCATGCATGAAACGGTGTGCGGGTGCAGCGTTTGCATCGCAGCTAGCTGGCTGGCGTTGTGGAGCATTGCTTTGCAATCCTTTGCTGATATTGGAATTGGAGGTTGCTGGCATTTGTGGCAGGCTGATGTGGCAATGCGTTTCAGCCCCTGGGGTTCTTGGGGTACGGTAACCATCAACCGCAGCAACCGATCTTTTTTTTTTTCTGTGGAAAGGTTTACAGGTAAGGAGACGGGAAGGGACAGGCCAGCGGGAGTCCAAGGCCCGACCAGCACAGGCAAGATCTGGTAATTGGGTGAAGTTGCGTCGGTGACAGTTTGCGAGGTCAGCCGTTGTGCCCACAGGTGCAGAGATGTTGTTAGCAACGCAGGCGCCCGTTGGCGAGTTGCGTGCTTGCTTGCCGTCTGCTGTGCACACCTTCAGGGCATGGAAGTAGTGCATGGAAGTAATGCTGGAACACGCGGGGCAACGGCGCATTGCAAGTGCGTAAGCCGCAGCTCCAGTGTAAGTGCGTAAGGAGCCATGCGTGTCACTCAAAGATGCTTGTCCTGGCTTGGATATGCAATGCGCGAGGCATGCGCGGTGGCGTTACCGAATGATTCGCATTGAAGGCGCGGCAACTCCCCCTGGCCACAGCATGTAGTACATACTCAACTGCATACTTGCCATTTGTGTTGGCATTCGGCCATCGCCCAACATCACTGCAAGCATTTGGTTTCGAACATTCGGTTGGCGAAACAACCACCCTGCCGCGTGACCGAATAAAGCTCTGCGCAAGCGATTGGCTGCAATCGCTGCTGTTTGTGTAAGCGCTAGCTCGTGCGAGCCATTAATGTCACACTACACACGCAGTAGTCACTCTGGTGAGGGATTAGCACGGAAGTGCCGGTGCAGCCGCACACCCTTGCAGCCTCTCTGGCAGATCACGCGCATTGCCTGTGCGCGTGGTGCTATGCAGCTGATGCAAATGAATTATGCCTGTGCACAACGCCAGTGCACCTTGCACTGGTGGCGAGCTCCACACTGCTTGCTGGAGCTGGTTGGCAACTTGGCATCGCTCTGGCCATGGCGATGAGGGCTGAAGCCGCTGACAGCGTTCCGGGCCATACTATTGCGTCGCAGGTTTTCAAACGTGTTATGGTCACCATGGCACCGCGAACAGTTGGCTTCTTGCTGCTGCTGGCCTTGGCTCAGCAGGTGAGCAGTAGGTCTCGGAGCGCCCTTTTGGCACACGCACATGACACGTGCTCTCCCGCCCCCATATCCACGTCCTTGCCCTGCCTAACCTAGTATCCTAGTTTCCCCTAAAACATCCCTGCGATCCTCTGCCTTGGGCTACACACAATCTTGCTGCATGCTGACGGTATGCACCCGCGTTTGCATACCTGTTGACGCTGTTGTGTCCCGCCAGGTCCCGCAGGCGGTCGCACAGAAGGGAGTGTGGCCCCGCACGCGCCCCTACGTTATCGGTCACCGCGGTGCTTCAGGGTGAGGAACTCCGGGTTACGGGACAACGCACAACGCACAACGCACTTAAAACGTAACTGCACACCGCTGCATGAGCTTCATGTTCCTCACACACCGCACTGAACTCGTAGGACGTGTGGCCCGCACGCATCTACCGCAGCCAGCAGATTGCGTCCCACGCACACACCAGAGGCCCAATTACCCACGCCCCGCACATGTAATACGAATACTACTACTTACCGTCACCTCCGCAATCTTACGGTATGGCTTGTGACCTTCCCGTTCACCCGCAGGCTTCGTCCCGAGCACACGCTGGAGTCGTACGCGCTGGCCATGGAGCAGGGCGCCGACTTCATCGAGTGCGACGTGGTGCTGACCAAGGACCTGGTGCCCGTGTGCCACCACGAGCCGCTGGTGTCGGGCACCACGGACGCAGACGACAAGGTGAGCTCAAGGCACGTGTGGATGGAGCATGCGTGCGTGTGTGCGTGCCTGGGTGGAGGTACGGTGCCGTATCTCCAGTGACGTGGAACGCAGCAGACGGCACGGTGCCGTCGTCGCATCCACACGTGCCACGCATGCATCGCAGGTCTTGCCAGTGTCCATGCGCGCACAGGCCGTAGTTGTGCTGCGCGGTGGTCGTTTCATACGTCCGGACAGCTACACCTTGACTTGCAAAATGGGCGTGGCATGCTCATCTTAGTCCCATACCAGTATGGCCTGTGACTGGCTCCCGCCCTCGCAGACGAACCGCCTGTGCCTCGCCCTACGCGCCGCAGTTCCCTGACCGCAAGAAGACGTACGTCATCGACGGCGTCACCTACACCGGTACGTCCATGGGCCTCCAGCCATGCACCCATGCTGGGTGGTCACGCCGAAGTTGCCATGGGTTACTACAGACTGTTCCGCACACCGACCGCACCAGTAGGGTACAATTTCTTTGCTGCGCGTGATCGTGTATCGTACGTGGCACGTGTGCGTAGGCGTGTTCACCACCGACCTGACCCTGGCGGAGGTCAAGACGCTGCGCGCGCGGCAGCAGTTCCCGGAGCGCGACCAGAGCTACAACGGGCGCTTCCAGGTTCCCACCCTGGAGGAGTACATCGCGCTGGCCAAGGTACGGGACGCGGGAGACGGTGTTGTGCCACGTGCTGCTGGTATGACACCGTGGGGAATGCCGGTATAGTGAGCTGGCCGAAAGGGGACGGAGTGGTGGGCAGGTGTCTAACACTGCTAGCACGACCCTGATCGGTGTGCGGACGACTGGTACGGTACTGAGGACGGTAGCATATTGTGCGGCCTGCAGGCACCTCTGCCAGAGGTGTGGGTTGGCTGACGAGCGTGGCTTACGTATCGGTTCGCCAGACAGCTGTGCCACCGGGGTGTTTTGTCTGCTACCAGGGCGTCTATCTACTGCCTTCTCAGCCCAATATGCCTACAATCCGCTTGATATCCCTGCCGGCCGTTCCCATCCCTGCCGCCATCATTTGCCGCTGCGCAGAACTACACCAAGAGGGTTGTGGGCATCTATCCTGGTGAGTACAGTTACAGTTACAGACCCCAGTGGGGTACGTCCGGAGAGCCAGGGGGGCCATAAGGACGAATATTGCAGTATAATAACTAGTGTGCGGGAGGGCGGGGCTTATTCGGTGAGTAGCGCATGCCGGACTGGGGCCTTTACTAAAACCTGAAAGGCCAGGTGGTATCATGCACATGCTTACCATAGTTACCCTGCGCTGTAACCCTGCTCACTGCGAACCTGCGTCGCCCTTGGCTGTTCCAGCACGGGAATATGCCTCAAAATCACCTGCGGGTGCTTTTCCCAGGCCCCCGCTCTCCACTCGCCTGACCCGCAGAGACCAAGCACCCCTCCTGGCACGACAACCTGCCCATTGTCAAGGACGCTGACACCACCATTAGCGACATCGTGCTGGACGTGAGTACAGCGTTTGCATGGCACACTACAATCAGGGCATGAGTCTAGCAACCGAGGGCAGCTCACACGTTCCTGCAGTGGCGGGCCCCACGCGCACTGTTGTCCAGCTGTGCTGGTTGTAGCAGGCACGTAGTGCGGCAGCTGGTTGTGGATGGGGGCTGTGCCTGGGAGCCGCACACCCCCTGTGCTCCATGCGGCGTGCGGGCCACCAGCAGCAGCCGTGCATGTGTGTCCGAGGCACGAACCGGACACGAGGACTGGGATTTTGGGTTGGACGTACGGCATCTCGGCTGTGCTGATTGGCCAGCCGCCGCTGGCAGCTGCCACGTGTGCTGTGGGCGTGGCTGCAGGAGGGCCCACGCATGGCCGTGCCCCACGTGCGCTTGCCAGCTGCACGTGCACCTCGTCAAGTTCGTTTATCTGATTGGGCTTTGGGCACGCGGACGTACCATGCATGGTGGCATGCAAACGTACCCGTGGTCGCATGCGGACATGCCGTGTGCGTGCCACGTGCCGTGCCGTGTGCCACGTGCTTGGGCCCACTGCTTTGGTGCTGCTGGTGTTAGTCAAGCGCTGCGCGCCACTTGCGCTGGTGGCGTACGGTTATTCGCGCGCGATGGCCTACACGTACAACTGATGTGGTTTGGCCCTCCGCCCTGGTGCACCCATGCTGCTGCAGGCCCTGGTCAAGCACTGTGTGCCAGTTGCGCTGGTGGTGTGTGACTATACATGGTGGCGTACAATTTATTGCTTTGGCCCTACGCCCTGCGCACCCATGCTGCTGCAGGTCCTGGTCAAGCACTGTGTGCCAGTTGCGCTGGTAACCTAGCTACTATTACTCGTGTTGGCGTACAACTGATTGCCCCTCCGTCATGTGCACCCATGTTGCTGCAGGTCTTGGTCAAGCACGGCTACACCGGCCCCGTCAACACACCCGCCTGGTCCCGGCAGCCGGCCTTCATCCAGGTGAGCGGGGTGGCCGGAAGCTGTATGCTGTCCTGGGCACGATGAAACGTACGCTCGGTAGGAGTTGTGTACGGTATACCATAACTTCTCTCCGTCCCTAGACTGTGCCAACTGCGTGTACCAAAAGGGCACAGTACGGCCACTGTGTCAGCGCCCCCGCATGCTCGGAAGGTACGTCATGCCACGGTGGATACAGCTGTGTTATTCCAGCCCAGCATCCTACGGCACTTGAAGCACACGCATACCGGCACAGACTGCGCGCGCCAATGGCGGCCAAAGCACCTGGCTACATCGGGCAGCGCACCGGTCAGCGCGTGACCACCAGTACCAACAGCGCAACAGGTACCAATGTCTACCGCCATACCGGTAACCAACTGTCGCCTCAGCAGCGAGCGTCTTCACTTTTCTTAGCTACCTTCACTGCAGCAGCCTACGTACACTGATTTGGCAGTTCTGCTCCCAAGCACTGGAAGCAACCCAAGTCCAATACCCCTTGCTCGCACTGTGACCCATATCATCTTTGCTCCCACGCCCCATGCATGCCACAGCCCGGTGCCCGACCTGCCCGACACCACCTACTCTGACCTCATGACCTACGCCGGAATCAAGGAGATCGCAAAGTACGCCAGCGGCGTGGGCCCCTGGAAGAACACCCTGTACGTGCCAACCAACAAGACAACCAACGTAACCGCCAACGGCGCCGCCCTCGTGTCCACCGGCCTGGGCGAGCGCATCCAGCGGTACGGCATGCAGATGCACCCGTACACCTTCCGCGACGAGGCGCCCCGCCTCGCGTACGGCAACTTCGCCTCGCCGTACGACGAGTACGAGCTGTTCTTTGTCAAGCTGGGCATTGAAGGCTGCTTCACGAACTTCCCGTACACGCTGGCCACGTGGATCCTGACCAAGGTGCGTTGAGGCCTGTGGGCCCGGGGCAGAGGGATGGAGCCTGCCAGGGAGCAGGGGACTCTTTGATCATATGAGAGGAGACGAGTCCCTTTAGGACACCTGCTGCCATGACTTGTAGAGACGGGCCGGGGCCCAGGGTTTCGGGTGCGCCACTTTGGGCTGGGGTGGACGGTTCGCCATTGAGCTGCGACTGTGGGGCTCCCGTCGGTACTGCTCGCTGCAGCATGCATGACTCGAATGGCACTTAACGGGCCACAAGAACCCAGCGGTAACAGATAATGGGCACGTTGGCTCATTGCTCCACATGAAAGGGTGCTTGCTGTCATAAATGGGGAGTGTTGTCTCGGCACCTGGAACCACGCACCCTTCCGCGTGCGACACCGGTATCGCCCATATGCCACGCGCCGCACGCGCGGTCAGCACTGTACGGTTGGCCCCGTGTGACCTGTATCGTACGGGTGACCCTGTATCATATGTGCTGCTTCGCAGGACGCGGAGCGCGGCCGCACGTGGAGGACTTGCTATATCAACCGCCCTGGCAAGGCCAAGGCTGGTGGCCCCAAGTGCAAGTAGGGGCCTGCCGTGCAGACATGTCCCATGGGAGATCTGCACCAGAGGAGCTCCCTTGGTCTGCCCCGGTCTGGCTGCTGTGCAACCTGACGGCGGTCCGCAGGGGCTGCACTTGATGGCATGTTGACATGGCAAAGCCGTAAACCCGTGATGACCTATCTTCTGTTGGAATTTTACAAAGCGGGATTGTTGGCTGTGGCGCTGTACAGGCTGTGCCATGCAGGGGAGTCCCACAATCCAACTTATCCCTAGTAACGTGAGCAACGTGCTGGTGACCAACCGGGTGTGCTCAGGCACGAGCGTTGACGCGAAAGGCGGGAGCGTGCATGCGTGATACCAGGCGACCCCGTTACGCTGTGCAGGGTGCTGCGCTTAGTACCTAGCCTTTGCATACATTACATACGTGTCTCTTACAGTGCTGTGCATGCACGTCGTACATACTACCGTTTAGACTGGCCAGTATACTTGGGCAAGAAGGAGGGCTGGTGGTGACGTGAGCTGGGAGTGGTTTCGGGGCACCCTCTCGACAGCTGGCACGGAGCAGCGGCTTGCAGCGGTGCGGTGGCCATGCACCTGTTGGTGTTAGGCGCGTTTCAAGGTATTGGCAGAGCCGGGGTTGTCCTGCAACTTACACCCGGTTGTCCTGTGGTCAATGCTGCACCTGCTTTCATGCGGGTACAAGGCCGCCTGTAACGGCGCGCATCCGTAAGCCACTACTGAGTGAAACTGTACGGCCAGGGGTGCGGCCTGTGTACGGCTGGGGATGGAGCACCTCGTTTCGATTTAGCAGGGAGCCTTGGGACGCCCCCTCTTACCTGCAATTGCCAACGCGTCAGCCCTGCTGTGTGCTGACGGCCTCAAGCCCCAACTGGCCCCAACACCCCGTCTGCACCTGTACAAACCTGACTGGAGTGGACTGATGGAGCAGTGAGCACCATAGTTCAAGTACCGGTACCCGTGGCGCAGCTGCTGCCAGCTGCTGCCGTTGTGCCGCGCACGTCATGGCATGGGAATAACAAGATAGATGCAGCAACATAGCGTACTGCAATCTTACACCTCCCCTGCGCAAGGTAGCGTCTTGCGCGTCACACAGCGTTTAGCATGTATGTATGCGTGCCCGGGCCGAGCACAGGAAACTGCGACCGGGGCTCATAACGCACACGGGGTGGTCCCAGGGGACCCCTGGTCCGAGGGGAGCAACCCACCGTACGCAACACACGTACCAAGCCAACTGCGCACCATGAGATTTACGCAGTGACCTCCGACCTACTTCTGCGTGGCGCAGCTAGTTGTGAACTGCAAAGCACCACACACACGTGACCCCAGCCGCTGCAGCACGCTCAGCTGCTCGTTCTACTGGCGGCAGCTTACTTGTCTTCCACAGCTGCAGCGTCTCTGACCTCATCACCATGCCACATCCAAGCAAGCACCGTAGACCAGCCAAACAAAAGAATCGCCATACCTTCAACGCCCTCGTCTCACCCGCCGCTAGGAAAAACACTTGCCCACGACAGACCAACCGGACCGTCAGCCTCGGAGGTTGGGGCCGACACCCTCGAAGGCTCTCCACTCAAAAATTCAGGTGGTGTGTGAAAAACCACCTGCAGAGCTCACCCTCCTGCCTCTCACAGTCACAATGCTGCAACTAACCATAGCGTGAGAGCTTATTGGGGACCAAACACCTCAAACGGAGGATGCTCACACAGCGCGCCACAGCGGTGCTCCGCCCTCAACTTGATCCTCCAAGTTCCTGGTGGTGAAGGTTGGGGAGAAGGGACGGCAAAAGATCAGTCGGGACGCCCACAACGGAAAAGTGCTGGTACCTCCAGTCAAGGTTGACGGTATTACACTCTGCACACCGTGTGTCGTTCCCGCCTCTGCCAAGCCACCATGTCATACTTGTGCACGCGACGTAGTGAGCCTGTTTGTTGCCCTCTGCCTTCCATTGACAGCTGCTACTCGCACCAACCATGCTGCTCGCCCACTCCGTCAATGTTTGCCTCCGTGGCCCTTGTACCCCGACAACGTGCTGCGGGTAGTGGCCCCTAACCCCTTGCCAACGCACACTACAGCTGTACCTGCACCCCCCGTGCCCCGCAGGGTCTGTCTATGCTACCCAGACACGAGTTGCACAGAAGAACACGGCAACCAACCCCTGGCATCGCTCAGCCGCCTCGGCTCACCTGCACGCTTTACTTCTTCTCAAAGCCCAGCCCGGCGTCCTCAGCGTACCGGTCCATGAACCGCATGAAGCGGTCCCACTCAAACTGGCTGCGCATGTTGAACTTAGCCTCAATAGCCTGGGGCTTGCCGTTCACGAACTTGGCCTTCACGTCAGTGGTGGTCAGGGTGCCCTCATCGTCCACCATGAACAGACCGGTAATCTCGCCCATCTCGCCCGAAGCCTGGGCGACATAGAAGAGCAATGCATGCAGTATGTGAAGGTGTGCACGGCTCGCTGTATCAACAGGCAGGTGTGCCGCAAGGGCACGCGCAACGCCACACATTCGCGACAGCCGAGCCGCACAGTCGCGACCCTCATTATGCTCCGTTTATGTCAACAAATCATACCTGGAAGATGCTGGGGTTCTCGAACACGAAGGTGGCAGTCCCGCTGGCGCCAGTGCGAGAGCGGGTAAGGCGCACCTCCGGCACCGTTGGCTCGCTTACGCCGCGAATGAACTGCAGTGAGGCAGCGTCGCACGCGACATTACGCAGCGGACGGGGAGCGACACCAGTAACTGGGCGGGCACCTGCTTGTGAAGGAGAGGAGACGAGCTGAGCGTCAGGTCGCGTGTTGCCGACCGCTTGCTTGCGGAAAACTCAACGCCCAGCATCAGTGCGCAAGCAACATATGAGCATGTTGTCCATCGTTACGTTTGATATACTGACCGCGAACAGAAGCGGTGGAGGTCCGCAGAGTCTGCATTTTGGCTGGTAACACTACGTCCGCTTTGTAAGGACACCTACAAGTATAAAGCTCCAAAGGACTACTGCAGTGCGAAGTGCAGCGTCTACCTATAGTGCCCAGTACAGCAGGCAGCCCCATGCAGCCAAGACTCGTGCGAGAGGCACAACACGCGTATGCTGCATGCTTTATGCACTGAACTATAGCCAGTTCTTGGGTAACGCGAGTGACTGCCTCCTCCCGTTAGCATACGCGCTGTCGGAAAATGCTCGCTGCTAGGACTCTCCTTCGCGGAACCAAGGGTGCGCGCCCCCTGCGCACCCCGCAACAAATGCAGCAGACGCGTGGAATGGCGGGCGGTGGTGAGAAGCTGCTAACTTAGCCAGCTTGGGAAATAAGCGAGCGCAATCAGCACCTGACTCTGCCGCGTCCAGACGTCGAGTGCCAGTCCGACACAGTATGAGCATCATGTAGGTGTCCAGAATGATGCATGCATGCTCCGACACTTTCCTGGGTGTAGAGGATGATGGCGTGCACCGCGTGAACTGGTGGGATGCGCCGACCAACCCCGACGTCTGGAAGAAGCACCAGGTAAGATAGGTTGGGGGAGGCGTAGGTAGGAGGGTGCCTACGGACATACCACGCGTCCGAGGGGCTCGTAGCTGGTGGTTGACTGGTGGTGCCGTCCCCACCCTCACCGCTTCCGGTCGGGGAGGTTCCTAGAACCTACAGCCTGGCAATTGTCCCAGGTGTTTTCGTCTTGTTACATGAGTGTTGTGGGAGGGGGCCTAGGCGGAATGGCGGCTGTTTGCACTGCATGGGTGCAGGGTTTGGCTGCGCGGGCCCAACTGGACGGCGCACGAGGGTGCGGGCTGAAGCATGCCAAGACGCCAGCTCGCACACGTACGTCCTTGATCATGCTGCAATGGAATTCTCCTAGCACTATCCTTAACCCTTCTCCTATCCTCCTCGTGTTTCAATGTGCAGCTCGCTTGGTGGACTGTGGCGGCATACTCAGGTAGGCGTCCTGGCGGCATACGGCTTCCGTTACTGTACCCAAGTGCAGAACTCGTGCACAGATGTCAGGAGTGGAGAATGGTTTTTGGGGAGAGTATCCCTTGAAGGCCGCCACACCGCACCGCTGTTGCGACTCTGGTGTGTGCTGCTCATAAGAACAGCGCTTGGTGGTCAGCCCGGGAGCACCGCACCTGCACCACATGGTAGCACCGGCAGGCCACATCACCCCGCAGTGGCCATGGAAAATCGCATGACTGGCATATCATGCTATTTCATTCATGGGTACTGCAATCTCGCTGCTCTTCAGGTGTCTACTGGCTGGTTGCTGGCGGAAGCAAGAAGGAGGAGGCCAAGTAAGGGGCAGCCTGCGGGCCTATGACCGACATGCAACCCCTCTCGCGGGGGAGCGCACCGCCGCAAAGCCTGCCCGGGTGTGTCGTACGAAGGGGTTGTCGGTTTGTGGTTGGGCCAGGAACCTGCTGGTCCCGATGATGCCGCGTATCTTAGCTGTCGGCGTCCCGGGCATGGAAGCCCAGGACCGACAACTCCCGGCTTATCCAGCTTAGCATTAGTCATGGAGTGTGCTGTTAGCGTAGACTTGGTGGGGAAGCGGACAGCCTGCTGTGCGGGTTTGGTTCCACAGTGACTTTGGTTTCATGAAGGCTGATGTGGAGCGGACTCAGAAATTCTGTTCTCCGTCGTCTGGGTGAAGCTGCTTTACCTTCACGCATGATTTGTTGGCGATGTAACGAAGGTGCACATGTCCCCTCCTTGCATTCGTTGCCCCTCAACGCTGTTGTTGATGCGACCTCCAGTACGGCATCGCGAGTGCAGCACGACAGGGCCTGCTCCCCAAGACACACCGGCAGCGCGGCAGATAGTGCAAAGGTGCTGGCGTATCGACGACGCTACCGTACCCTTCAGTCAGCCGCCCGCCTTCAAGGGCTGTGCAGCAGGGCACGTGTGCAGGGCCGTGTACGCATCACCTTGTCGTACGCTCGTACCATAGGTCAGGAGAGTAGGAGTACTGACACGTCCGTGGTTACACTGCCGCCCTGCGTAACAGCTTATTCCAAAAGCCAAGCGCTCTGGCCCAAGGTCAAAGGTCAGGGGATTTCGGGATAGGCCACATCCCTAATCCGAAGATGCGTGCTTTGGCGCAAGATGCGTGCGACGCGTACTCATGAAAGACGTACAATTGCGAGAGCTCCAACCTGCGCCCAAACCCTGCATGTGCCATTCCAGGTACATTGTTCGTTGGTTAGGACCCGCGCGCATTGGCAGGGTGCGCCTCGGGAACGCTTGCCACCATAACACTTCGTACGGCAACCCCAGGCACAATGGCGCAACTGTCCCGTAAGCACGCCGGCGCATACTACAGGGTCCATTGCAGCGCCGTGGCAAGCAAAGCCGCCCCCCCTAGTTATTCACGGTTCTAAATGAACTTAAGTATCCTATCGCCCTCTGAACGCCATCCAGCACATCCCATCCACCGCACTAAAGCGCCCGGCGCCAGGAACAAGCGTCGCAGTTGAGTATCGTCATAATCGCTTCGTGGTCAGGTCCAGGCTAGAAACCCCCATCCCACTCTAAAATCGAAAAAACGCTAAGCAGCAACTAGGGCCGCAACGGCTCCTTAACAACATGGCCCAAGTCGAATCGGCATTGGACCCTATCCACCCCACGCCCTGCTGGCCCTCACCAACGCCCACATCCACGTCCCTAGCACGCGCATCCCTGTTTGCCAAGCGCGCCCGCAGTCGCCACTGAGGGCCCCTTCCCACCCTTACCCATCATGCCCCTTTTCACTCGTATACGCCTAGCGCGCGTATGGGCCCATGCCCTGCCCCGCCCCAGCGCGCTGCACCGCCCCTGGTGGCGACCCCAGGTAGCCCCCATGCGGCGCATTGTGGCCCCCATTCATGGGCGGTGCGTGGTGCTGCGCCGGCTGCTCCTTGTTGCCGTTACCGTTGTTACCGTTGCCGCCACGCACGCCAGGCAGCGCGAGCTCTATGGAGGACATTGTGTCCAGTCCGCTGCTGGTGGGGCGAAGCAGCTCCTTGGAGGGGGCGGTGGGCAGCATGCCCGCCTCCGCGACAGCCATGTTGGTGGGCAGGAACAGGCCTGCAGGCAAGACAGCAGAGGAGGGCCATTGCATGAGCTTACTTGCACGCTTCCTGTGGAAAAGGATTTCAGGGGTATCCCACCGCACGGGCGCAGGTTACTGCCGGCGGTTTGCAAGCAGCCGTTGAGTACTGATCAGACCATGAGAGAGCCAACGGCCGTCTACACGTAGGCACTCTCCGCCAACACAGTGCGGCCCACGCACCGTACGACAGGCCGGTGGTCAGGCTGGACGTCTCGTTCATGAGGTTGTCCCCCAGCACCATGTCCAGCTGCTGGCTGTCGATCATGTTCAGCGACGGCAGCGGCGCGTTCAACCCGCCGGGACCCCCGGGGCCGCCGCCATGCCCCCCTGCAGCCGCCCCCGGCCCCGCTCCACCCTGCGCGCCGCCGGGCCCCCCGTGTGCCCCGCCCTGGCCGGGGCCGCCTGCCCCGGCCGCCCCTGCACCGCCTGCCGCACCAGGGTGCTGTTGGTTCGCTGCACCTGCACCAGCAGAGGGCCCTCCGCCCGCGTTCGGCCCTCCGGCGGGGCGGGCAGCTCCGCCAGAGGGGTGCCCTGCAGGTGTAGCGCCGCCCCCGCCGCTGCCTGCAAGCGCCTGGAACATGGAGGCTGACAGCGGCAGGGACGGCAGGGCCGCCAGCGCTGCCAACGGGTCGTCTGTGTCCGAGTCCGAGTCGCCATTCGACCCCACGGCTTGCACAGTGGAGGGCATGCGGCCGCTCTGCACGCGCGCGAACGGGTTCGGCGGCGGGCCGGGGGGCGGCGGGCTGGCCCCTGGAGGGCTCTGACCTGGGACCGGCGGGGGCACGCGGGGGCCCCCTGCCGAGGGAGCTCCTGGGAGGGCTCCTATGCTGAACGACGGTGGCGGCATGTTTGGCCGCACGATGCCAGATCCTGGCGGCCCCATGGACCCCTCCGCCAACGGCCCAGGCACCATGCCCCCAGCCGACATGCTCCCGCCGCCGCCGCCGCCAACCACTGCCGGCGTGCCAGACGGTGAATCTGCCTCGCGCTTGAAAGGCTGGGGCCCGCCCAGGCCGCCCGAAGGCCCTCCGAGGGATGGGGAGGCCCTGGCGGGGTCCTGCATTGGGGCTCCCTGGGAGGCGTCTTGAGGAGATGTCGGTGGCAGGTAGGACTCGGACATGTGGCGGCCGAGGGAAGGCATCTTGTGCGGCCGCGGGTTGGCAGACCCGCGGGACGGTAGATCGTACGACTCTGTGGCACGATAAAGGAGGGGAGAACGGCGCATTACAATGGAATGGATAATGTACCTGCAAAAGCACCGCTTGGGCCTGTCCCTTGCAGGACACGCAGGACTCAAGCCACAGGTTCCCTCGGTACCGGCAAGCCTTCTCGCGCCACTCACCGTCAGAGCCCCCTGTGCCCGACGGCCTTGGCCGATGGGGCGAGTCACGCGTGGGCTGCTCCAAGGGCCCCTGCTGCTGCTGCTGCTGCTGCTGCTGCTGCTGGGGTGAAGGAGCACCGAAGGAGGGAGGCGGGTGGTGCGCCATACGGCCGAACGCCGAACCCGACCCTAGCCCACCTCCCCCTGAACCTGGATGCCCCATTCCGCCTCCTCCCTCGACCCCAACTCCCGACCCCATTCGCGGCATCCCCTGCTGCAGGAGCTGCGGGTCGCCGCTGGGAGCCCGCATCATGCCCTGCTGCATGTGCTGGGCCTCCCCGCTGGGTGCCCGCATCATGCTGTGCGGGTGGTGGCCTGGGTGGTGCACCGGCCCGCCCTGCATGGGCGGGTAGTGCCCGGGGTGGTGGTGCACGGGCGCGCCCATGCCGTGGTGCATGGGGTGCGTGTGCTGCATGGGGTGCATGTGCGGGTGGGGCGGGTAGCCCCCGTGCATGGGCGAGCCGGCTTGGTACATGTCCGCGGGGTGGGGCTGGCTGCTGCGGTACGCCGGGTGCTGCATGTGCGGCGGCGGCGGCATGCGGTACGATGGCGGCGGCCCCTGGGGAGGCAGCATCATGGTACGGCTGCCGCCGCCCAGCGGCATGGGCGGGGGACCCATCATGTGGTGCGGCGGCGGCCCACCCTGCGGGGGCCCTTGTTGCTGCTGCTGCGGCGGCGGGGGCTGGCCCATGCCAGCGGTTGGGGTGCCGCCTCCACCGTCCGAGTCCACCAGGCCGCCGCTGTTGGGACCCGCGGAGGCCTGCTGCTGCTGCGGGGGTGTTGGGGGCTGGCCGTACGGCCCCGGAGGTCCAATGCCCGGCGGCGGGCCGTGTTGCATGCTTGGGTGGCCCTGGAGGCTCGGGTGTCCTTGGATGCTTGGGTGGCCCTGCAGGCTGGGGTGCTGGTGCAAGCTGGGGTGGCGCGGCAGGCCGCCTAGGTCCCCTGCCTGGCTGGGGTGGCGCGGCAGGCCGCCTAGGTCCCCTGCCTGGCTGGGGTGGCGCGGCAGCCCGCCTAGGTCCCCTGCCTGGCTGGGGTGACGCTGCAGCCCGCCTAGGTCGCCTTGCTGGCTGGGGTGGCGCTGCAAGCCGGCGTGGGTGCTTGGGTCCCCCTGCAGGCCGGGGTGCTGCTGCAAGTGCCCCGGGTGGCCCTGCAAGCTGGGATGCACCTGGAGACTGGGGTGGCCTTGGAGGTTCGGGTGCTGCAGCAGGTGCGAGGAGGGCGGCTGAGGCAGCGAGTGGTGGTTGGACAGCGGCCCCATGTGCTGCTGCTGCTGTGGTGCCTGCTGCTGCGGCGGCTGTGTCTGGGACGGCCGCTCCGGCGGCAGGAGGCTGGCGGACCGCTGGCTCGGCGGCGGGCTGTCCGTCATGCTGCCGGCCCTGCTGCTGCGGCCCGACCCTCCCAAGCTCGGCGCCGCGAACACCGTGGGCAAACCCCCACCGCCGAAAGCAGAGGGCAGGGGGATGCTGCTGGGCAGCGTTAGGGGCGCACTGGTCGCAGCGGGCGGCAGGGGCTTGGCCAGGAACGAGGTGTCACCGGGCAGCAGCATCTCTGAGGACAGAGAGGGCCCGTTGAGGCCGCCGCCGGGCCCGCCGCCTCCGCCCGTGTGGCGACGGGTCAACGCCATCGTGGAGGTGCCCCCGCCGCCAGAGGTGGTGCACATGGACACGGCTCCCGACTGCGTGGGCGACGGCGGCGCGTCGGAGAGCGCGTTGGGGCCGGCCCCTGCGCCGCTCAGCGGCGGGCCGAGGGGAGTGGGTCCGGCACCCGGCGTGAGCGTGCCGGTCTGGTGGGGGCAAAAGGGAAGGGCGGCAATTAAGGGACACGCTTAGCACACAGAAAACTCACGGGCCACCTAACAAGCCACTTGCACCCCGTTGACGTTCCGGTGCCTGCCTGCAGCTCAGGACCTTCACCCGAGTTCGCATGCTGCGCCCATCCCGCCCCACCTGCAGGAACGCGTCCGAGTCCATTGGGAAGATGGCCCAGCCGGGGTGCCCCGGCGCCCACCACGCCGCCACCGCCTGCGGCTGCATGTGGCGCAGCGTGTCGCGCTGCGCGGGCGACAGCTGCGCCACCAGGATGGCCTCCGTCTTGCGCTCCCCGGCCTCCAGCTTGGTCTGCAGCAGGGCTGCGGGGCCGGGCGGGAGGACGCACCATCCGTAAGAACTACGACAGCTACACCAGCTAACTGCAGGTGATAAAGCACTTACAACACCGCTCAGCATGCAGCAGGAAAAGTGGGTAGCATACGCCTTGCAACTCATGACTTCTTACACGGCAATCCGTACGCCGAAAAGGGCCATCGCCCCAAGGTACCAAGCCCCACGCACCCACGGGCCGCTCCAGGTCCACGTTGCCCAGCCGCGCCGTGAACAGCACGCCCAGCTCGCAGCTGCGCCGGTCGGCGTACCAGGCGCGCATGCGGTTGTCCGCCACCACGGCGCGCATGGCGTGGTCGCGCGCCTCGTCCCACTTCTCCTTGCTCAGCTTGAGCACGTGCTGCAGCTTCTGCCGCAGGTGGCCGTCCTGGTCCGCGCGCAGGGCCAGCATCTTAAATTCGCCAACTGCGGAATAGAAAGGGACACATTAGGAGAAGAACAGGTGAAGCTTGGATGGATAGGATCAAGGAAACGTCGGAGGGTACTTCGACAAAAAAAGTCAGCAAAACTAGGAGGCGAAACGTTTGAAAGACTAGAGGTTGAAGGGTTCAAATCCTTCCATACGGGCGAGGAGAGCTCGACGGCCTGACCCATGGGTCGCGCTGTTCGTGTACGACCAGAGGCTGACTGGACGCTGAAGACCTCGCGTGGCGAATGGCGCTTAGGGCCATCATTTGCCACTTACATATTACCTGCTCACATCACTTATGTTTCGTCACTATGCCTCCCGCAAGACTCCGGACTGCGCCTTTGTATCTGAAACTGAAACAGAAACCGAAACTGCTGAGCACCTTCATCGTGCACCACATTCGCCGCTGCCCAGGCGCCTCCAACGACACACCCATAACCGCTGGACGCCGTACCCGCCCCGCAGCCTTTTTGCCCCTGCCAATACCCGCACAACCCTGAAGGCACTTCCGTCAGTTTCAACACGCCACCCAGCCCGCGGCGCCGCTCACCCTTCTGCACGCAGTTCTCGGGGATGTCGATCTCCACGCCCGCCTGCTCCGCCGCCGACGCCAGGTCCGCCAGCTTCTTGACCGTCTCCTTGCCCATGTGCTCCAGCTTGGACACAGGGTCGTCCACGGAGGGGATGTCCGCCTTGCCCGCAGTGCGCGTGCGGCGCGTGGCAACCTGCAAGCATGTTACGCATGAGCAGAAACACCAAATCCGTATTGCATGGTTGCTCAGGGCGGTATCATGCGCGTGCGGCGCGTGGCAATCTGCGCATGTTGCGGGTGCCCGAGCCATAGGACTGCTTGCCTGCACGCGCAAGCACAGCGTGTGCCATTGGAGACCGTTCCTCTTGGAGAATGCAGCGAAGATCAGTCCAGACGGCCTGTGCTGAGCCCCACACCGTAAACACCGCATGCTGCAGGGAGTGGATGCTATTGTTGTCGGTGGTTCGCATGTTACCCACCACGAAGCCCTCGGACACGGCGTGCCGGATGTTGAGCTTGGGCCCGTTGTGCGGCAGCAGCGCGCGCACCAGCAGGCGGAAGGGCGGCTTGCGGCCCGACAGGATGGCCTCCGAGCTGTCCGTCACGTGCAGGTCGTGCAGCGGCACCTTGCCGTCCTGGAGAACATGAGACAGGGGGAACGGTTACAACAAGACATGAGCGGCAATCAGCAGAAGTTATGGCGACGCTGGGTAATCCACAGCAGGTCGCACAGGGGGCCCTGGCCGTCCTGGCGTGGCAACGGCAACAGGAGGCAACGCATGAGTGGCGAAATACAGTCGCACGGTGAGCAGGCAGCTGTTGCCGCGGGACCTGGCGGCCCTGTGTGTTACAGGGAACGCGAACTGTGGGCGTCCTGAGTGCAACACCTTTCGACATACCAGGCAGCAGGCAACGTCAGGTGAGCCGTGCTGTGCATGCGACGGTACGGGAGCACGCCAGCGACGGCTGGCCTTACGTCCCGTAGTGCACTCGCTCACCACCCCACACCCGCGACGCCCCCCACACCGTCAAGGGTAAGTACCCTTGGTACCATTACGGATGCCCCTATGGTGCCGCTCCACCCTGTTCCCATGCGGGATAACAGACCCGTTCTCCTCCGCCCCTGCCTCACCACCATGGTCAGAAGCACGTAGCCCGCCGCGTCGTTGGAGCCACCGCTGCCGCACACCAACAGCGCCGTGCTCTGCGGGGACAGACGAGCACGACTACAAGTCGCACATCAGCTGCAACATGTACATCTCAAGATATAGTAGATCTCGACGGCACCAACACAATTGATTGTCGCTATTCCTGTCAGTTGCGCTTGGCAACAGTCCCATCGCCACCTATGACTCGTCACCGGTCCCCGAGTCGCTAAGGGTTTAGGGTCCAGAACTGACGGCGCGTACCCCTACCTTCTTCTTGTTCTGCAGCAGCGCGCACGCGTCCAGCTCCTCCACCGGCTCCATGCCTCCGTCGTACTGCTTGCCGTTGTCCAGGAACTTCTGGTCGTACAGGTTGCCATCCAGGACGGAGATCTGCACCGCAGCACGCATGCACACGGGGCAGGCTCTAAGCAAGGGTAGCTGACTGACGGCTGGCCTTTGCACTCGTCTTGGCTGGCCCAGCCTTACTTATCCCCGCCCTGCCTTGCCAGGCCTGCGCCTTGCCGTTCCTACGCCGCCCTCCGGTGCCGAGCCGCCCAGCTTGCCCGGCCTGCCTGTCCCGCCCTCTCACGCCCTGCCTTACCCGCATAACCCTCCCCACTCCTCTGCCTTGCCGTGCCCCACCCTGATGTATCCCGACCCGCCCTGCCCTTTCACTTCCTGCCCGCCTGCCCTGCCTTGCCCCGACTCGCTGCTCTGCCCCTCCCCACCCTGCCCTGCCCCCGGCCCCCGCCCGTGCCCCGCCCCCCCCCGTCTGACCCTGCCAGCCCTCGCCCGCCTTTTCCCCACCCTGCCTTGCCGTGCCCCGGCCCGCCCTGCTGTGCCCCGCCCTGCCCTGCCTTGCCCTGCCCTGCCTTGCCCCGTCCCGTGCACAGCGCCACAGCGCCACGCCCGGCCGCTCCGCCCACCTGCAGCGTGATCTCCGGCAGCTTCTCCTCCATCAGGGGCTGGCCCGTGTTGGGGTCAATCAGCTCCACCCGGATGCCCGCACCACACCTGCAGGCATGCGTCCGTCCCTGTTTGCCACCTCAGGTCACTGGCTGCCATAGAGGTATGTACGACAAACACTCATGTACATGCGCCCACATGTCCTGGAAGGGTCAAGCAGAAGCATGGGGAACAGCTCACAGGGACAGCTCCGGGCCAGCAGCTGACACCCGACACGCCCACCTGGCTTTGAGCACGTCATTGACCAGGTACTTCCGGTCAAAGTTCAGGGTGCATCGCCGTGAGGGGTTGTGGTGGCACAGGGCGCACTGTGGATCGAGGCAGCCCAGTGCTCTGTTGGGAGGAGGGAGGAAGACGGGTTGTGCACGCAGCAGGTCCGTTACGTCACACGTGTGGGGTGGCGTACGGGTGAAGGAAGGACAGCAACTATGACGGTCGTAGGTTCAACAGAGCATGTGGCCATGACACCGCGTAGGTTAAGCCATGTTGTCCAGTGGTTTTGTTGCAGTTGCAGGGTAGGCCACAAGGCTCCAGCACTCTCGCTGCTGGCATGCCGTACACGTGGACTCCAGCAGCATGCATGCACGCACCCCACGCGGTCCATTGAGAGCATATTAGCAGCGGAGTTAGAGCATGTCGGCCCATGTACTTTGGCCCAGATCTACACCTTGACATCCAAGGGTTGGTTGTACCCTGTCCGGACCAAACTCCAACCGTTCGAGTGCTACAAGCCCCCTCAGGAAATCGCAGCACGCTGTGCAGATGTACACTACCCTTTGGCCATGCAAGGCGGCTTACAGGCAATCGTGCCGGAAGACCAGCTGGAGCTGCTTGTCCTCCAAGCTGAGTCGCCCATGGTCGCCTGGTGGCAGGCATGCCAACGCCTCGGCCGCCGCGCGGTCTACAACGTCCTTTCCAAGCCCAGGTGCATACTGCCCTATGCGCTGGGTCAGGAGATTGATGTACTGGGATATCCGCAGGCGCACATACTCCTGTGGAGGAACCGTTGAAGATGTAAACATCGCTGAAATCGCGCCGACCACGCGCCGGGCTTCACCGCTGGCACACTCGACAGACCTCAAGGACGTGTGGAGGCGTAGGCTTTAGCTCAGTAGGAACTTTCACGCGGGGCTGTTGAGAAAAATACATAGCCGGTCGCAGCTTCGCAGCAGGTCTCAATAAGCAGAAAGCGGCCAACGAGGCTCCCCTGGCTAAAGAGAGCCCAAGCTACTGTTTATCTTTTTGCGTTCATCGTGGCCCCTTGGCCCCCAGCCCGGGACACGCGAGGGGAGAAGGACAGAATTGGTCTCTAACTGCTGCCCTACACTGTCATATACGTACTGTTTGACATGTGCACTATATAGAACAAGTGTTGTTGTTTACAGTTATACTTGCAAGCAGCCCTGCGCCCTGTTGTTTCTTCAGCCTTACTCGCGTGCATGGAATGGCCCTCGCCTCGGAACTGGGTCACGCACGAGAACAGCCACACCAGACCTCATGGTGGTCTACTAATTTCTTAGAGCTTTACACAGCTGCAGTCACGACCACTGTTGACGGGGTCTCAGCGACCAACAAGTTGTGACGATAAACAAAGCACGCATACCTTGATGTTTTCGCGTGACTCTGATAACTAAGTTACGTAAAAATGCATTGAGCTCGCCATAAAGGACGGGCGTGCAAAATGGAGGAGCCCATGCACCGTCTTGGCAGCGTCAAGCGCCTTGAAGTGACGGTAAGCGCATTATGTGAACCAGTTGTTCATGAAGTTGTAAAGGCAACTCATATGGGGGAACCAGGTACCAACCGAGCATAGCACGCACAGCAGCGTAGCAAGGCAGGGCAGCAGGGGCGGCGGCAGTCACGTCCGCCAAGTAAGGCAGCCTGTTCGCTAGTGGTTTGAACGGAGGGGGCGGGCAACACCTCGTATGCAGGCGGAGATACGTATTGGCAAACGACGTAGTGTCCGAAACCTGGGGTAGCATACAGTTTTTGCTGGTTGTGCGATGCTGCACTGTGCTAACACCCACTTCACCTCGGCCGTGCTTGTTGACGTCCCAACAGGACTTCATGGTACGCTGTGGGCCAGGGACCGCCGCAGTTTTAAAGTGCCACCGGCTCTCCGAAATGCCCACATATTGGACAACCATGCGGCAACTCGTCACTTGGCGCATCTGAAGCAGCTGGCATTGACTCCCGGCGCAGCAGTTGGCAAAACCCTAGTTGACTGTCCCCCATGTTGCGGTGACGGAGTTGGAGTACCGTAGTTTGGCAGCAAGCCCGTTCCACGTGATACAATTGGAGGAGAAAGGGTGGCGTGTCACTTCCTCGGAGTGTAATGGGCCCGCTGTCTTGTTCGGCACCCTGCAGAGCTTTGTGGGGACTGTGTCTCTGGAGCCTGGGCCGTACGTCAACCTCATCACAGGCCCCAATGGTAACTGGCGTGCTGGGAGTTTTGTGTCTGGGTTGGTCTGTCTGTTTGGGTGAGTCTTTTGCACGAGTATCGCATGAATGAAAGGAGCTCTAACCCCGGGTGCTGTAAGATTGCTCTGTGTTTCCCGTACCTTGTTCAGTGGCATGCCCTGTGCTTTTGAGGCAGCACCCTCGTTCTTCTACTGCTCACCACAGGCAGTGGCAAGTCCTCGCTGGTTACGGCCCTATGCGTAGGCCTTGCGGGGAACATGAAGGTGGGCTAACACACAACCATGCTTTGCGCTTCACACGTTTAGCAGCCTCACTGTGTCCAGCACTCCAGCCGCATGGGCACCGGTCCCAGTCGCACTTCAAATAGCAAGCGCACCCATTCAGCCTCCCAGGCAGCTTTGCTATCCCCCTCAGTGTCTCCACACCCCGTCATCGCCGCAACCCTCATCGCACGGCAGCTTACACACCATGCCCGTCGCCCTAATGCCAGGCAAGATCCCCTACCTTCTACTACGAAAGCACTGGTACGATGCATACGGTACAACGCACCTTCTTTGTTTGCTGCCCATATCACTGCAGTCTTTGGGACGCCAGACCCGGCCCGAAGAGCTCATCCGCCGGGGCTGCAGCGCTTTCGAGGTGGTGACCACCCTCAGCGGGGGCCCCGGCCAGCCCGACATTGTCGTACGACGCCGTACTTCCATCGCTGCGTCACATGACGCTCTTGGAGGCGGCGGCGGCGGCGGGGATACTGGCGGCGCTGGCGGCGGCGGCAGGAGCGGGCGGGGGGCAAAGCGCCAGAGAGTGGGAGGGGCCGCGGGGAACGAGGAGGTTGACGAAGTGGAGGAGGAGGAGGCGGATGGGGAGGCGGGTGCGGACAGGGGCGGCAAGGGGAGGGGCAGGGCGCACAGCGTGTGGGAGCTGGACGGGCGGCGCGTGACGGAGGCGCAGGTCAAGGAGCGGATGCGCGGCATGGGCATCCACTTCGAGAACCTGTGCCAGTTCCTGCCGCAGGTGAGCAGCTTATCTTGTTGTGGCGTACCGGGCATGGTCAGAGGAGGCTTAGAGTACCGTATGGGTACCAATGGCAGGGCTGGGCGGCTGGAAACGTATGCATGATGGCATCCTTTTCGAAACACAACACGCTCTGGTAGGCGAAGACAAGCAGCTGCATCCTCCGTGGTGTGCACCATAAACCCACCATGTGCTCCCTCGCAAAATGCTGGATTGCCCTTCCGCTAAACGATACACGACAGGAGCGCGTGTCCGAGTTCGCGCACCTGAGCTCCACCGACCTGCTGCTGAGCACTGAGGAGGCCATCGGTGCGGGGGAGCTGCTGCGGCAGCACAAGGAGCTCATGACACTGGGGCAGGACCTGGGCCGCATGCGAGAGGTGCGGGGTTCGGGGGTCAGGCGGTAGGAAGGCAGACGAAGGGCGGAGGGCGAGACAGGGAGGCTGTGTGCAGCAAATGATTGGCGTCAGGGCAGGAGCTGGGCCGCATGCGAGAGGTGGGCGGCAAAGTGCTGGTAACGCGGCCACTGGTTCTGTTGTATGGCACGGCTGTGGGATGGGGGGAGCGGAGCTTGGGAGGAGCGCGAGGGTGGGATGGCAACAGAGCCTTGTGTGGTGTGTGAGGTGCTGTGTCAGGGTCAGGGGCGGCCAGCGGTGCGTTTTCCTGATGGTTGCCAGGGTGCCGTTTGTGCCTGACGCTTGACGCTTTGCCGCGCCCGCAGGATTTGTCCCGCGTGCGGCAGCAGCTGGCCAAGGTGCAGTCGGAGCAGCAGTCGGCCACAGCAGAGTACCAGCGGCTGCAGCGCAGGAACGAGCTGCGCAAGGAGGTGGGCGTGGGGGTGCTTTGGTGGTGGGGTAACAGTAGCAAAAGCTGGGGCTGTGGTGTTGGTGTAACAGTGGCACGGAGGCGGGGGCATGTTGGGGCAGTGCCTGAGCTAGCAGCAGCAACCATGCCGCGCACGTGGAGTATCGGTTAACCCTCGCCCTTTGCCCACATGCCGCCGAGCCCGTCCCAACAACGTCCCCCTCCAAAATGCGTGCCCTGGCTTGCAGGTCGAGCAGCTGAAGCAGAAGCAGGCGTGGCTGGAGGTGCGGCGCTGCGGCCAGGCGGTGGAGGCGGCGCGGCAGGGCGCGGCGCGGTGCCAGGGGGACCTGCAGGCGGCGCAGCAGAGCCTGGCACAGGCGGAGCAGCCGCTCAGGTGGGTAGCGGGCAGGGGCGTGTTGCAATGGTATGCAATTTGGGATGCAGTACGGCCACACTGATCGAGTGCTCGGCCGGCCGGCGTGGATGCTAGGCACCGAGTCACGACGGCGGGCGCGGGCCAGCGGGCCGGGTTGGGAGTTGGGTGGGGGCCCGCGGATCAGGATAGGGACGGAGCGGCGCAGCAGGGCCTGGCACAGGCGGAGCAGCCACTCAGGTGGGTCTGGACTTGTTGGGTGGGAAGTGTTGTGACGGGTGGGTTGCGGTAGGACCACAACACAGCATTCGAGGCGATGCCCACTGGTGATACACCTTACCGCTGCGCGCAGTCTGCCCTTTGGCCCTACCTTGCAATGTTGTTCCAGCGCCAAGCGGCCCCGGGTCAAGTTGTGAGGACAGTACAGTTCTACTGTCCACATAACGTTGTACCACTTTGCCGTCATTGCGCACATGTTCCATAAACTGCTGCAGTGCCAAGCGGGCCCAAGTCGACGCCGCGAAGCACGCCGTGGCGGAGGTAAAACGGCACCAGACGGCGCGGCAGCGGCAGGTGGCGGCGGCGCTGGGCGCGGTGGCGGAGGCGGAGGAGGGCATCCGGGAGCAGGAGAGCCAGCTCACGGGGGTGAGTAGCGGATGCGGTGCGGGATGTAGGAGAGCCAGCTCACGGGGGTGGGTATTAGCAGCTGCGACCGGCATGATATGCACATCAAGGTCACATGCCAAGTGCCTGCCCTCCTGACCCACTAGCACTCGGCCACTACTCCGTGTCTAAATCGCGTTTGCCCTGTCAACACTCCCTGAGAAGCGCCTCGTACACCGTTTTCGTTAGCTTTGCTGCAAAAACGGCGTGCAGACAGTCACGTGCTGACACTTCCCCTCGTGGACCCTGCTGCGTGTGCAGCTCCAAGAGCTGTCCAAGAAGTGGGGCGACGACTGCGCCCGCGCCCGCGGCGACCTGGCCCGGGCGCAGGAGGCGCTGGCGGCGCTGCCTGCAGGCAGTGACCAACAGGACGCGGACGCACTGGGGGCCATAGGCACGCAGCTGCTGGCGGTGGAGCAGAAGGTGCGTAGCTCCTGGGTGCACGCATGGCCGTCCTGAACCACCACTAGTGTTGTGTCCAACACGCCGGAGTGGACACTGGGTGGCACGGACGCGGAGGCACTGGGGGGCCGTAGGCATGCAGCTGTTGGCCGTGGGAGCAGAAGGTGTGTGCTGCGGGGTGGCCGGGCTGGGGCTGCGCCGCCACAGCGGAGGCGGGTAGATGGGTACCGGTACGGCACAGCACAGGTGGGCTCTGGCCCGAAAAATCCGAAGTCGAGGCGCCGGGGAGAGGTGTTGGGGCTATGTTTGAGTCAGCTCTTACGACGTTGGGGCGCCGTACACCTCTGTGGCTTGGGGTGTAGCGCATGATCGGTTCAACAGCAGTACACCAGGGCACACCAGGGCACACCTGGCCGCTTGGCCGCACGTCGCGTCTTAGCTGCTCCGTGCACATCCGACTCAACTTCCAATACCGCCGCTACTCTTCCTGCAGCGCGCCGAGACTGCCTGAGCGCTTGCATCTGCCTTCTCGTGCGCACCTGCAGCAACTATACCTGAACGTGTCTAACGCTGCATTGCCCATCGATTGACATGACGCACTCTTCTGCTCCCCTGCGCTGTAGCGCGCTGAGACGGCTGCACAGCTGGACGAGAGGCGGCGGGACCTCCTAGCGGCAGACCAGCGACTGGCGGAGCTGAACGGTGAGCACAGCACGAATGCGCGCACACACGGTATTCCAACGGACAGAACGCACAAGATGTACGGATGTATAATTGCGTGGTCCTGACGCACGCATGACCATTAATGAGCGGTGCGGGGCTGGTGTCCTGCTGCCCAGCGCTCATACAACCAGTACAAGGTGGTGCAACGTACCGAAGTTGCGACTTTGCACGTTTTGAAATCGACCAATTCGACCCTCTATGCCTCACCTCACACAGCCGCCGCCCAGCGTCGCGCTGACCGTCGTGACATGCTGCTGTCCAAGCTGGAGCAGGCCTACCCCGGCACCCGGGAGCTAGACGCATGGCTGCAGCAGCAGCGACAGGTGAGGACGTGGGGTGGGGGTAGGGTAAACGGAGTACTAGTAAATCGCATAAGCGCAGTGTGCTGAGTTCGAGTGGGCGAGTACCGAAGGCAAAGTTTGGGCGGGAGGCAGAGGGTGAGGTGGTGCAGCAGCAGCGGCTGTGGGGATTGGAGCACGAAGACACGCTTGCGGTCTTGCTCGCCGTCTCCGCAGGTGGAGCGAGGTCCATTCAAAGGCACGTGCCTGGGGTTGCCGTACAACAGCACATGGTACCTTGTTAACTTGGACCTGCCCCAAAAGCCAATCTCGTTGTCGCGACGGACCTACGGTCGGTCACCGCAGGATTCAAGGCGGCTACCTTCAGGGCATGCCTGGCTCCACCGGCCGTGCAACCGTACCTAATCCATTGGACTCATGCCCGCAGAAGGGCGGCTTCCTCCAGGCTTGTGCGTAACAATAGATGCTGTTATTGCCACAACACTTATAAGTTGTAGTTTTGGCTTGCCGTACGACTGCGCTCCCGCAGGAGGGCGGCTTCCACCAGGCGGTCATGGGCCCCCTGCTGCTGGACATGAGCCCCGTGGCCAACCCCGAGTGGGCGGCGGTGCTGGAGAAGGTGGTGTCGGGGGCGGCCAACCTAGCGGCGGTGGTGGTGCAGAACCGGTGGGTGCAGGGGGGTGTGGGTTAAGTGGTAAGGGGTATAAAGGAAGGGTGTGTGATGTGGGTTGCTTGCAGCCGTCCTGGGGTGCGGCCTGGCAGCGGTGGTGGTGCAGAACCGGTGGGTGCAACTCCAGATGAAAGGCGGTATGTCAGTGCCGGCTACAAGTTGACAAAACTGGAAAGCCACAGTACGACAGTAGTCTGCCGTGACTTTCGGTTCAAAGCCGTCGGTGCGACGTGCAGTCCCGTGCTGTGTTGTTTGCCACGACTTGGCTGCAGTGGCACTGGCCCAACGCAAACAATGCCACTACACTGTTGTTAATATGCTGTCGTCGGTGCTGCTTTATAATTGATGACTTGGCACACTCCCCACCGCACCGCAGTGAGGACAACAACAAGATCCAGAGCTGGTTGGATTCCAAGAGGCCAGCCGAGTACAGGGGCAAGAAGCCCTTCGCAAACAAAATCCTGTGGATCACCAACTTTGACGGCCAGCCCACGCGGCACCCGCACGGCGACGCCTCGCAGTACGCGGAGTACGGCATTAGTCACACTCTGGACGAGGTAAGGCACTGGTTGAATGAATGTGCGCCCGTGTGCTTGGCAAAGTTCCGATGGGCGGCGTAGCAGTGAGTCACATCAGAGTACGGCACGATGCACAGTACGGCATCAGCCATACGCTGGACGAGGTGAGTGAGTGAGGTACTACTGTGCAAAACGCTCAACGTCGCGAGCGTACGGTGTCCACTACACCGTGCTGTAGAGTCTTTCATATGCTAGATAGGGTTCCGGTACTGCATGCGTGCAAGTTGAGCTCTACTCCCAGCTGTAGTGGAGATGGCAGCGGAGGGCCGGCGTGGCTAAGCCCCGGCTGCACACTGCCTTGTGCTTGCAGGTGTTCGAAGCCCCCCTGCTGGTCAAGCGCGCGCTGTGCGATTTCGGCGGCATCAACACGACCTACGTCGGCGACAGGTGCGTGCCCAACCCGGATCCCTTTCATTCGATTGGTCGCCCGCCGTTTCAAGCACACACATCGTGTGTAGGACCTACGTTATGCATGCCCTGTGGAGCCTGAGCCCGGCCCTTGCTGCCTTGTCAGGGCAAACACAGAATGCCAGGAACGGTCACGGCCTTCTCCCGTGTCCCTTTTACGGCCATACCCCACACCTGCTAGTCGGTTTCGGGGCCTTACAGCTGCCTCGCCAGCTCACGACAGCCCACCCCTTCCCACGGCCCACCGCTGGCCCCACACCTCTTCACTTTGCTTCCTGACCCCACCCCGGCCCCACCCGCAGCCGCACCGACCGCCTGATCGAGCAGCTGTTCCGGCAGCACCCCGTGCGCCGCGTGTACGCCGAGAAGCGGCTCAACACCACCATGACGTCGCGCTACGACAACACAGCTACCAGCACCAGCATCGAGGTGGGTTAGTGAGGGCACAGGGAGGTGCGTTGCGGGGGGTAGGGCGTCGCTTGATATGACATCGCGCTACGACCCCACAGCTACCGGGACCAGCATCGAGGTGGGTCCACGGATGCTGGGCCCAAGGTGTGCATTGGGTAGGTGCCACTCGGTATGACCTCCCGCTGCGACACCGCAGCCACCAGCACCAGCGTAGAGGTGGGCAGAGGGGCCGGAGGGACAGGGCCGGGCATGCAAAGTTTGGGGAGGGGTACGTAGGAGCAGGGCTAGTTGTACTTGCAAATGAGCTTGCCGCTGTCTCCCTTGTGCCACGGCCCCTGCCCTTCACCTGCCCAGGTGGTGACTGCTGCGTGGCATACTTAAGGATGTCGGGAGATGTATATCTTTGTCGTACTTCTTGCTCCTCCTGCCCAGGTGGTGACTGCGGCGTGGCATACTTTAGGATGTCATGATATATATCTTTGTCGTACTTCTTGCTCCTCCTGCCCAGGTGGTAACCGCCGCTTGGCTGCTGGACGACCAGATGGCTGCGGCGCAGCAGGGCCAGGAGGAGCAGGCGGCGGCGGAGAGGGCACAGCTGCAGCAGGTGCGTTTCGCGTCCCCGTCGTGCCCACGCTGTCGTCATTGACATGTGGGCAAACCATTGGGGACAGGGTTGCTTGGCCACCAAGCACGCATGGCGACTCATCCCCAGCCCACACGGCATCTCCCGCAAAAATTCAGCCTCGATACGAGTGGGTTTGTTCGTATCGGTATTGTAGAAAGGCAATTCAGGGGTGCTGGTGTAGCGTGCTGTATCCACAGTTGTACGTACCGGCACCAGCATTCGCGTGTGTATTTCCCGCACGCCACACCGTCCCGGCGCATATTGTTTAGTACATAATGTGTGACAAATGCGCTTTGCCCGCAGGCCCGCGCCGCCGTGGCGTCTGACATCGGGACCCTGCACTCTGAGGTGCAAAGGCTGGAGGCGCAGGCGGAGCAGCTGCGGCAGCAGCGCAAGGCCATCCAGGACAGGAAACGGACGCTGCAGACCAAGTGGGTCAGCTGGAGGCATGCGCTATGCACACTGGTGCCGGGCCGGCGTGGGGTACCGTGCACTGCGCGTTGCGGCATGTCCAGTGTCCAGTGCCTTTGTCCCACGGCCTACAACCCACACCCCACGCCTCACGTCGCTTGCCCGTCAACCCTTGCCCCACAACCCACACCCTCGCGCTCCTACCAATGCCGAGCCTTACATACCCAAAGCAACATGTACTGCTGTGTCCCTACCGTGTGCACGCTCTCTTGCTCCCACCGGCAGGCGGTTCCGTGCACTGAAAGCAACATGCAGTGTGGTGTCCCTACCATGCATGTTCTATGTTGCTACCTGCATGCATTTGAGTGCATTGATGTTTATTTGCCAATCTAAAACAAAGGCTGACGATGTTTGACGAACATGATGTGTATGTCCCACGCGCGACGTTGCCAACCGCAGGCACGCCGACCTGCGGCTGAAGGTGGACGCCGCCGGCCGCAAGCTGCAAGGGCTGCAGGCGCAGGGAGACCCCATGGCCCGGCGCGCGGGGCTGGTGCAGCAGCTGTCCAGGGCAGTGGCCGCACACCTGGCCAAGGTGGGAACCGGTACCGCCGCAAGGTGCCTAGGAATAATACATCAATTTTATACATTAATTTGTGGTTTTTACATGCTATAGCTTGCATTTAAACCTTGCCAAAGCTGGCGGGTGTTTGTAAAGCAGCAAGGCGCAGAGTACTGACCAGCCATTGCTGGCTGGCATCGTGACCAATTCTGCTTCGCGCCGCTGGCATCTACTGGTATCATCAACACGGCGAAGGCGCCATAAATACCCGAATTGTCTATCCTCTGCACAGCAATATCAGCTATTCACTATGCTCTCTCTCACGACAGGCTACCGAGGCGCTGGGCCACCTGCGCAAGCAGCACGAACTGCACCGCCGACCTGCACCTGCAATTACCTTCAAGTACTGTTTATATTCTGTACAAGTATAGCATTGATCATTATTACGCGCACTCGGAACAGGCCACCGAGGCGCTGGGCCACCTGCGCAAGCAGCACGAACTGCACCGCCAGCTGGCGGCGGCGGAGCTGACGGCGGCGGCCGCCTCCGCCGCCGTGGCGCCGCTGGTGGCGGAGGCAGAGCGCGCGCGCGGCGCCGTACGGGCGGTTGAGGCGGCGCTGGCGGCGGCGCGGCAGCAGGTCGAGGTCGCGCAGGTGGGGGCCAGGGACGGCGGCGCGTGCTTACCGTACGTGGAATGACGCTGATGGCTAAAGCGTTGTCGCTTGCTTGGGCCGGCCCTAGGTTCTTTTACAGCTGGCGGCATTGCAGCGCGCCAGGGAGGCACCAATTAAGCTCTTAGCTTGCTGTTGTCCAATTATTCGCCTCCAGGTCTTGGATATGGAGGCTTTGTTCTTGTAGCATGTTTTTGTAACCTTTAAACTTCCATTGAATACAATATTCACCTGCACCTTGCATGTGTCCCGCAGGCCCAGGAGCGCGCTGCCAAGGAGGCGCTGGCGGCGGCGCTCGGCGGCGCGGGGCAGCCCAGCCGTGCGCTGCGAGAGGCGTGGGCGCGGCTGCCGGAGGCGGCGGACGAGCTGGAGGCGCTGCTGGCAGAAAAGGAGGCGGCCGCGCAAGAAGCGCAGGAGGTGAGTCTCGCTCAATGCAATACCGGTATCAAAATTGTTACTGTTATGGGCTTGGCCATCATTGCGGACCGTAGGTGGGAAGTGAGTGCGGATTCACAGGGAGAGCGAAGCTGGCATCACCAATCCGGTATTCGCCCCCGCCCTTCAGGCCCTTCGCGGCGACGAGGCTGAGGTGGTTGCCGCCTGGCAGCGGCGCGAGGCGGAGATTGGGCAGCTGCAGCAGCAGGCGGCGGTGCAGGACCAGCGGGTGGCGGCGGCGGAGGCCAGCGTGGTCGACAAGAAGGTATGCATTGCTGTGGGAGGCAGGTGGCGTGATGAGGCGGCGGGGGCGCGTAAGGCGTGGAGGCGTGGCGGTGGTGCCGTTTCTTTCAGCAATAATACTTACACTTGTCTCCAACAGTTATAAACACCTCGGTTTCCTCCCCCAGGCGGCGTGGCTGCCCGTGCTGCAGCGGCACGTGTCCGCCGTGTCCGCCACGGTTTCGGAGCACTTCCGGGCCATCGGCTGCGCGGGGGAGGTGGCGCTGGTGCAGGCGGGGGAGGACTTTGCCAAGTACCGCGTGGAGATACGGTGGGTACAGGATATGCCGTACTTTGTTCAGAGCTCTAAAGCGGACAAACGCCCAAGTAACTGCGGTTGTGCAGCAACAGTGTATGCAAGGTGCAATGAACATGCCATGGCTTATCGCTGATGGAGGCATAATAGCTAAGTATGGCATAGCGTGTAGCAAGTACGTTGCTCCCTCATTGCCCCCACAGCGTCAAGTACCGGCCGGAGGAGGCGCTGACGGCGCTGGACCGCAACCGCCACAGCGGCGGCGAGCGGTCGGTGGCCACCATGATCTACATAATGGCCCTGCAGGTGGGTTGCTGATAATTGGCGTTGTTGGACGTAATTATGTGGAAGGATGTTCAGTTTTTCATATAAAAAAACCATAATACATATTATGGCTGCTGCAGGTGATTGGTGGTTTGGAGCGGTAGCTGAGGTTCATGTTGGTGTGGGGGTAGAAGTGCAGGCCCGCCCCTGCGCGCCAAGGCTTCAGAGCTGGCTTGGGGAGCATTTGGTGGCCCATGGAGTGCCTGCTTCGCCATTCTTTTCCTGGGCCCACCATGCCTGTCTGCCCCTTCGAACGCAGGGTGTCACCGCCACCCCCTTCCGCGTCGTCGACGAGATCAACCAAGGGATGGACTCCAGAAACGAAAGGAAGGCGAGTACTGCTCTTTTAACAGACACCGGTTACCGTCATCTTGTTGGACTCGCGGGATGGCGTTTCTGCCCATGCCCATTTAAGGCGTTGGTGGCGCAGTTGGTGCACGCTTATGACCACATACCGTATCCACACCTGCGTGGAGGAACTCCGCGCCCCCACGTACTCAACCTGCTGGTGGCGGCCAGCTCACGCCCTTCACCAATCATGCCCGTACAGCCGCTAACCCACGCACTCGCTAAAACACACGCGCAGGTGTTCAACCTGCTGGTGGCTTCCAGCTCTCGCCCCGACACGCCCCAGTGCTTCCTGCTCACGCCCAAGCTCATCTCCAATCTCACCTACACCGACACCGTGCGGGTGCTCTCCATAGAGCACATGACCCAGGGGTCGGTCTGGATGCCGTACAACTACCTCGGCTGGCTGTACGACACGGCAGTTGCCGGTGGCGGGCGGTCGGCGGCGGCCCGGCGGGCGGCGACCTACAGCGACAGCGATGGCGAGGGAGGGGAGGAGGAGGGCGAGGAGGGTGACGAGGGGGAGGAGGGGGATGGGGGGCATGCAGCAGGGGGCAGGAGGGGGAGGGGCAGCGGGAAGGGGAAGCAGCCGGCGGCGCATGCGGGTGGTGGAGGTGGGCTGGAGTGGCGCAACAGGGCGCTGGGCAACCTGCCATGGAGCTGCACCAAGGTGAGGCAGCTGGGTGGTGTTTTGGTGAAATGGTTTCATAGCGTTGTGTTGTTCCTGGCGCTCATGCACCCAGTCTGCACGGGCTTCCATGGGGCCGACGCGCGTTACACGTTTCACGTGCATGCCGCGCCGACGGAGGTGCAGTAGCGACGGGCACTTACTGCGCGGGGGCCTGGACACTCTCGAGACGTGCGTGCATCAAGTATATGCTCTCGGCTGAAAGTTGCAAAACGATGTGCGTTCGCTCCTGCTTCGCCTGCAGGATTTCCTCCTATTTGGCACGAGCGCTGTGCAAGTCTGAGGCGGCGGCTGCCGTTCAGCAGCGTACTGCTTGATCAGCAGCTTTCCATGCTGCAGCACCGTATGTCGTACTGACTGCCTGGTACGGCAACGAGTGGAGACACCGCAAATCGTCGCCCCTGACAGCAGCTGTACAGTGCATACCGTTGCTTCAGCAACAAAGGCAGCTAGCAGGAACCGTAGCTCGTGCGGGGCGATGAACGAAGAGGCCAGGCGGGAGGCAGCGTCGGTGGTGCCGTGACGGCAAAAGGCAGACGCGCTGACCCTCTGACGCTGCCCTGCGCTGTGCCTGGCGGTGTGTTAGCACACGAGCGCAAGCGGTATCGGCGTATATGGCTGGTGCTTGGCGTTGGTTTTTGTCTTCGGCTGTACGGCATGCTCGTAGCTGGGCTGTATGTTTCCTAGGGTTGGCACGGGCCCGAGAACGAGATTTTTAGGTAGAACTATTCTAGGCTAGAATCTAGCCTAGAACCTAGAAGACCCCAGAAGTCGTTCTAGGC